>Ga0335083_10000562_pt1 | contig 55228 bp, 49 predicted proteins | sample Lox_Sample_42_FD_206716 | JGI IMG/M metagenome (GOLD analysis project Ga0335083, IMG submission 206716) | Soil microbial communities from Loxahatchee National Wildlife Refuge, Florida, United States - Lox_Sample_4.2 | ecosystem: Environmental > Terrestrial > Soil > Wetlands | place: USA...
GCGCGCGATCTGGCCCTGCGCCAGTTGCGTCTGAGCGCGGTCGGCGCTCGCCTGTGTTTGCGGCAATTCCGTCTCGCGCAGCCGCGTGAGCGCTGCCCAGGCGGCCCGGCGCTCGACCAGCGCGGCATCCAGCGCGCCCTGCGCACTTGCAATCGCCGCCTCGATCGCGGTGCCGGCCTCATCGCGCTTCGCCAGCGCCGAGCGGATCGCCGCCCGGTTCAGGTCAAAGCTCGGCAGGCTGAGATTGATCGACAGCGGCAGCTTGGTCAGCCCCCGCTCCCAGGTATAGCCTGGCGTCAGGCTGATGGTGGGATATTGCATGGCGATCTCGAGGCGAACATCCGCCTCGGCCTGGTCATAGGCCGCGAGCGCGCGCAGCACATCGGACCGGGCGGAGATCGCACGAAGGCGCATGTCCGGCGTGATCGCGCTCGCCGGATCGGCGGCCGGGGCGTCGAAATCGCCCCAGGCAATGTCGAAGCCCGACAGTGTCGATGCCGGCACGCCCAGCAGCCCGGCGATGGTGGCTTGCGATGTAAGGACCTTGCCCTTCGCATCGTCCAGAGCCCGCGCCTCCTGCGCCCGCAGCGCGCGAATGGGAGAGAGCAGCGCACCCGCGATTTCGCCAGACGCCGCCTGCCGTTCCATCGCCGCAATCTGCCGGTCGCGCAGCGCCTGCATCTCAGTGCCGAGCGCGACCTGACGCCTGGCGATCTCGCCGTCGATGAGCGCCCGGCGCAGCGCGATGCGCTCGCTCCACAGCGTCTCGGCATAGTCATAACGGGCGATCACGACCGCCAGATCGGCGCGGTCGAGCCGCGCCTTGCGCTGCTCGCCCCGGTCCAGCGGCAGGTCGACAGAAGCGCCGAGCAGCCAGGGCGAGCTGGTCGTGGGATCGTTGGCATATTCGGTCGACAAGGTGAATGTCGGCCCCGGACCCTGGCGGCTGACACGCGCATCGGCCTGGGCGCTGACAATGGCCGCGCGGGCCTGCGCCACCTTGGGATCATGATCGAGCATGGCCGCGAACAGCGTCAGCCGGTCGAAGCCGCCGGCCGGCGACGGCGCATCCGGCGCGATCCGCTGCGCCGTCACCCGCGCCTGCGCCGGATCGAGCGTGCTGCCTGCCCGCTGTGCGACGCGCGCGCCGACATCGACCGGCGCGGGCTGATAGGCCACGCAGCCGGCGAGCAGGCCAAGCGCAAGCATGGATGGCAGGCGCCTCCCCATCACGTCCTTTCCGATGCCGGGCAAAGGGTCCCCTTCCGCATACTCACTTGGCGCGAGGATGCGCTGAAAGTCCATCCGCAAATGCGCATGGTCAGCCGGGCTTCACCACGACGAGGTGAAAGGAGCCCGGAACGGGCGCCGGACGTCCGCCCGGCTGGGCCGGAGCGGCGGTTTTCGCGGTCGGCAGGTAGATGGCGCCGGTCTTGGGATCGAGCGCGCCGGTGCGGGCGCCCGCCTCGGTCGTCACCTGGCCGACCTTCGTCACCGCTGCGGGCGACGCCAGCGACAGGATTTCCAGGACGCCGTCACGGCCGCAGGGAATGAAGGCGAAGCCGCGCGCCTCGTCGACGATGACCGCGTCCGGCCCCTTGCCGATATCGACCAGAGCGGCAAGCTTGCCGGCCTTGGCGTCGACGATCGCCGCCTTGCCATTGGCGCAGGCGCTGATCAGCCGGCCATGCTTCGCGTCATAGCCCAGGCCGCTCGGCCCCTCGCAGCCGGTCAGGGCAATCGGCGTGCCGGTCGTGCCCTTGGCGATGTCGATCACCTCGATCTCGTTCGCGTCCTCGTCGTTGATGTAGAGCATGTTCCCGGCGACAGCCGCGAACTCCAGCGCCGGCTTCACGGTGATGGTCCGCGAGACTTTCATGGTGGCCGTGTCGATCTCGGACACCGTGCCGCCACCGGCATTCATGACGAAGGCATGCGCGCCGCTCGCGTCGAGCACCGCGGCATCGGGTCTGTTGCCGACCGGGACGCTGCCGATCTGCTTGCCGTCCTTGTCGAAGAAGCGGACGGTGCCGTCCGTCCCGCTGGTCACGAGCAACCGTCCGCCGGACAGCGGAACCACGGCATGACCGCGCTGGATCTCGCCGAACGAGGTCACCGTGCCGGACGCGAGATCGACCGCCGTTACGGCATTGCTGCGGGCGACGTAGAGACGGTTCGTGGCGGCATCGACACGCGCATAATCCCACGAGCCGTCCGGCCCGGCGATCGAGCCGGCGACGTGATAGAAGGGGGCCGGGGCTGCGGCCGTGGCGAGCAAAGCCGCAAGCAGGACAAGGGGTCTGGACATGGCGGGTCTCCTCTCTCAGGGCTGGCCTGTGCTCCCATCCGGCAAGGGGCGCCAGCACCGCCGAGGGACATTGGGAAAATATAATGGCATGACATGCGGGAGGCACCGTAACGGTCATAAAAGCGGGCGGTGGCGCGGCGATGACAAGTGCGCCAACAGGAAAATTTGGTGGGCTCCGATGCATATCCTCTTTGCCGAAGACGATCTCGAAACGGCTACATTCGTCAAGAATGGTCTCGATGAACTGGGCCATGTCACGACGCATGTCGCGAACGGCGAGGAGGCCCTGCGCACCGGCATGGGCGGACCCTTCGATCTCATCGTGCTGGATCGCATGCTCCCGGGCCTGGAGGGCCTGGATGTGCTGCGCCGGCTGCGCGCCGCGCAGGTCCGCGCGCCCGTGCTCATCCTGACCGCGCTTGGCGGCATCGCCGACCGCGTGGCCGGGCTGGATGCGGGTGCGGACGACTATCTGGTCAAGCCCTTCGCATTCGAGGAACTGGCGGCGCGCATCAATGCGCTGGCAAGGCGCGCACACGCCAACGACGTGGTGACGCGCCTCGAAGTGGGCGACATCGTCCTCGACGTCCTGCGGCGCGAAGCCACCTGCTGTTGCAGACCGCTCCATCTCCAGCCGCGTGAATTCGCGCTGCTGGAGCAGCTGATGCGCCATGCCGGCCGCGTCGTCACCCGCACCATGTTCCTGGAGCTGGTCTGGGGGTTCCATTTCGATCCGCGCACCAACATCGTCGAGAGCCACCTTAGCCGGCTACGCTCCAAGCTGAAGGAAAGCTGCGCTTACGATCCGATCGAGACGGTGCGTGGCCTGGGATACCGGATGCGCCCGGATGACTAGCGCCGGCGCTCGCGGCCGACATCATTCCGCGGCCTATCGCATCGCCTTCATCTATGCCGCAGGTTTTGCGGCAGCCATCCTGCTGCTCGGCATTGCCGTCTATTTCGCCGCCGACATCGAATTCCGCAATGCGCGTGACCGGGCGCTCGCCGACGAGACGACGGCCGTTCTGAGCGAAGCGCGGGAGGAAGGTCTCGTCGCAGAGGTCAACGAGCGAGAGCGGGCGAAAGCGACCGATTCCTTCGGCTATGCCCTGTTCGATCCGGCGGGCCATCGCATCGCCGGCGCGCTCGACACGCCGCGCCCCACACCAGGCCTCAGCTTCATCACCTTCCGCGATCCGTCGGAGGGACCCGATCGGGCGCGTGCGAAAACGGTCGCCCTGCCCGATGGCAGCCGCCTCGTCGTCGCCGTCGATTCGGACACGGTCAAGAATATCGACGCAACGATCCTCGTGATCTTCGTCGCGGCCTTCGTGATCGTCATCGCGGTCGGCATTGCCGGTGCTCTGGCGCTCGGTCATTATCTGCGCAGACGCCTCGGCGCGATCAGCGACACCGCTCAGGCGATCGTCACCGGCAGTCTCGACCGACGCGTGCCGATCGGCGCGCATGGCGACGAGTTCGATGAGGTCGCGCTTGCCCTCAACACCATGCTGGACCGGATCGCGAGCCTGATGACAAACCTGCGCCAGGTTTCCAGCGACGTCGCACATGACCTGCGCACGCCCCTGCTGCGCCTGCGCAACCAGCTTGAGCTGGTGGGCCGGGCCGAAGGCGCGGAAAAGCGCGCCATCGAGCTGGGCGACGAGATGCTGCGGCTGTTCGCGGCGATCCTGCGCATCAGCGAGGTCGAGGCGGGGGCACTGGCGCGCGACTTCGAGACGGTCGACCTCTCGGCGCTGGCCCGCGACATTGGCGAGAGCTTCCAGCCGGCACTGCAGGACAGCGGGCGGGCGCTTACCCTCGATGTGATGCCGGGCGTGGCGATCCTGGGCGCGCGCGAGCTGCTGGCCCAGGCGCTGACCAATCTTCTCGACAATGTGATCGCGCACACGCCGCCGGGCACCTCGGTCACGCTGACGCTGACAGCCAACGATGGCGTCGCGCACCTCCGCGTGGCCGACGACGGCCCGGGCGTGTCGCCGGCAGACTGCGTCCGCTTGACCCAGCGTTTCTTCCGGGCCGAGGCGAGCCGGACGACCCTGGGCAATGGTCTGGGTCTCAGTCTGGTCGCGGCCGTGGCGGGGGCGCATGGCGGCGATCTCGAGATTCTGGGATCGCCGGGTTTGCAAGTGACGATGCTGTTCCCGCTCGGCTGATGCGAGACGGCGCGCCCGGTAATCCGTGCCGCTCAGCCGCTGGAAAGGCGGTCAAGCCCGCCAATACCCTCTAACGGCGCGAATTTTTTACGATTTAGCCATGCTTGCCGGACTATTCACCACGCATGATCGCGCCGAACACACCGCTGGACTTCTCCGGGACCGACGAGCTGCGCTCGGACCGCCGCTTCAGGATCGAGCTGCCCGTCCTCGTCAACACTATCATGAGCGACCAGCGCGGCTGGGTGGTCGATGTCTCGCGCCAGGGCATCAAGGTGCGCGGCGTCAAGGCGCCGCCGCGCTCCAGGGTCTTCGTCCATTACAAGGGGCAGTTCGCTGAAGGGACCGTTCGCTGGGCGCGGCGCGGGCAAGCGTCGATCGGCATCGTACTCGACACACCCCTGCGGACCGGCCCGCTGGCCGCGATCTGGCAGCGTTTCCACGAAAATGTCGAGGCGTTCGGCAAACATGCGAAGGCGCCCCGGCCGGCTTTCGGCCGCAAAACGGCGTAAGCGCGCGGCGCGCCCGAAGAGCGTCTCAGAGAAACTGGATGATCTCGATCTCGTGACCTTCGGGATCGGCGACGAACGCGACGCGGGTCGGCCCGACATCGAAAGGCGCCAGCTTGAGCGTCGCGCCCGCGCGCAGGGCGGCATCGGTAGAGGCGCGCACGTCGTCGCACACGAACCCGGTGGGTCCATGCGCCGCGGCGTCGGGATGAGCGCGGCCGTCCTTGTAACGCAGCAACAGCAGCAGGAAGTCGTTGTCCGGCTGCTTCAGCATCACCTCCTCGAAATCGGGCGTGTCGAAGGCATTGACCTCGCTGAAGCCGAAGGCGCTTTGATAGAATTCGAGCGCGCGCGGCAGATTTCCGACGATCAGCTTCATGAAGGCAAGTTTCGCGGCGGCCATGACATGCTCCTCGAAAGCGCTCAGAGTCCCTCGCCCAGCACCTTGCCGGTGACGGGATGGACATAATGGAACGGCTGGATGACCGCGCGCGGCCATTGCGGCGGCACATCGCGCAACTCGTCGGGTCCGTTGGGCACCTCCGGCCAGGTGCCGGTCCAGGGCGTGATCATGATCGGATGATCTGGCGAGACTGCCCACCCACCCTCATAAGGTGCCTGGAATGTGAGCCTGTAGTCGAACAAAGCGATCTTCCAGACGCCGTCCTCCAGCACATATTCATTCTCGTGGACGCCCGCTTCCCAGAAGGCCTCGGCGAAGCTCGGCGGGAAATTCTGCGCATAAGTCTCATGCGCGCCGATCTGCAGCAGCGCCCTGAAACGCCCCCAGGCCCTGCTCCTGTCCGGCGCGACATGGACGATGTCCTGCGCGATGACATGCTCGGCGAGCATGCCGTCGCGCGGGCCGTACATACCTTCGGTCCAGCTGTAGAGGCGCCGGGCGCCGGCCTTGCCGCGCCAGATGCCATTGAGGAACCGCAGCTCACAATCCTCCGCAAAGAGATCGACGATCTCCTTGAAAAGCCACTTGTCCATGCAATAGCCATAGGTGAAATGGAGCGTGCGGATCGCCTGCACGTCACGCAGCAGGGTCACTTCCTGCTGCAGCGCCAGCAGCTTGCTCTCAAGCGCGTCGACGCGGGGGTCAGACATCAATCGGGCTCCATTTCCGCGGCATAGTCGGCCGCCTTCTTCCAATCGTCGATCGGGTCCGGCAGTTCCATGTAGCGGCCCGAAAGAATGTCGTAATCGCCCGCCGCGAGGACGGCGCATCGTTCGGCGGTGCGGGCGAGATCGGCGTCGGCATCCTCCCGCCCGCGGCCCTCGTCGAGATAGCTCAGCATGTGCGGCATCCATTTGCGCGCGTCGGGATCGTTATAGGTGTCCTCGGCGAGCTGGGTGATGACGAAGCCGGGTTCGACCGCGAACACCTGCACATTGTGCGGCCGCGCCTCCTCCGCCGCCATTTCGACCAGCTTGTTGAGCGCCGCCTTGCCCACCGAATAGGCGGACAGATAAGGCAAGGTCAGCCGCGTCGCGATCGCCGAGATGCAGATCACGCGCCCGCGCCTCGCCGCGATCATGTCCGGCATGAGATTGCGCATGAAGAGATAGGGCGCGCGGATGTGGATGCTCTCCGCCTTCCACCATTTCTCGATGTCCGTGTCCCACACCGGCCCGAACGGCCAGGGCACGCCGGCATTGCTGACAAGGATCGAGGGCGCGCCATGGACCGCCCGAGCGACATTACAGGCCGCCTCGACCTGCGCCGGATCGGAGACATCCGCAGCCGCCACCGCAGCCTTGCCGCCGGCCGCGCGGATCTCGTCGGCCACGGCTTCCAGCTCTCCGGCACTGCGCGACACCAAAGTCACCGCTGCGCCGTCCGCCGCCAGCCGCATCGCGATCGACCGGCCGAAGCCCCTGCCCGCTCCGGTTACCAGCGCTGACTGTCCTGCAAGCCTTCCGGCCATGGCTCTCTCCTTTTCCCAGCCCTGAGCATTGGCGCAAGCCGCCACCCGTCGCAACCCCGCTTGCGCACTGCAAAAGCGGCCCTATGCTCGCCGAAAAATATGCATGGGAGGGGATGTTCGCGATGAGCGAAGCGAAGGCGCTGGGCTACGAGATAAAGGTCGTCATGCTGCTGGGCTTTGCCTACGGCTTCGCTTTCTACGACCGGCAGACCATGTCTTTCCTCTCGCCCATCGTGGTGAAGGACTTCCATCTCAACAATGCGCAGGTCGGCGCGCTGGGCTCGGGCCTCTCGCTCACCTGGGCACTCGGCGCCTATTTCATCGGCCGCTGGTCGGACAAGGCGGGTGTGCGCAAGCCCTTCCTGCTGGCCTTCATGCTCATCTTTTCGGCCTGCTCGATCCTGTCCGGGCTTTCCGTCGATTTCTGGTCGCTTCTCGCGTCCCGCGTGTTGATGGGCCTGGTCGAAGGCCCCTTCCTGCCGATCTGCCTTGCCTTCATCGCGGCGGCCGCGCCCGACCAGCGACGCGGACTCGACAGCGGCATCGTGCAGAATGTGTTCGGCGGCCTGCTGGGCAATGCGCTGGCCCCGATCATCGTGGTGTGGATCGCAGTGAATTGGGGCTGGCGGAGCAGCTTCTATCTCGCCGGCGTACCCGGTCTCATTCTTTTCCTGCTGGTCTGGAAATTCATCAAGGAGCCGCCGCGCATGGCGCCATCGGCGACCGGCGAGCCCGATAAGGGCGCGACCATCGTCGCCATGCTCAAGGAGCGCAACATCGCGCTCTGCGCCCTGATGAGCCCACTGCTCATCGGCACGCTGATCCTCTTCTCGATCTTCATGCCGCTCTATCTCACTGGCCCGCGCGGCTATTCGAATACGACCATGTCCTACATCATGAGCATCGTCGGTCTCTGCCCGGCCATCGGCGCACCGATCTTCACCGGCATCTCGGACCGCATCGGCCGCAAGCTGCCGATGATCGTGGGCGCGACCATTCCCGCCTTCTGCCCGCTCGCCGCCCTCTATTTTCCCGGCTCTCCGGTCGCGCTGACCGCGGTCATGTTCGTCGCCTATCTCGGCATCGGCATGTATCCGCTCTACATGGGCGTCGTGCCGTCCGAGACGCTGAAGTTCCGCAACATCGCGGCGGGCATGGGCATCGTCGTGGCGGTCGGCGAGCTCTCCGGCGGCGTCGTGGCACCCGTCGTGACCGGCTGGCTCGCCGACAAGACGACGCTCGCGACACCGCTGCTGGTCGCGGCGGGCATGTCCTTCCTCGGCGGCTTCATCTGCCTGTTCCTGAAGGAAACCAACCCGGCGGTGCTGGCGCGGCGGGAGGCAGTGGTGGCCGCGATCTGAAAGGGAGTTGACGATGCGCTCGACTGCAATCGGCCATGCGATCCTCATGTTCGGCGCCCTGGCGGCGACCCACCCGTCCGCGCTGAACGCCCAGCCGAGTGCGCCAGCCTCGCAAGCACAACCCGACAGCCCCGCCGCCCGCGCCGGCATGACCTGGCTCAGCGCGAACAAGATGACAGACGATGCGGCGTTTATCGCGACGATGCGCGATCTATGGCCGACGGCACCAGGTACGCCAGACCAATGGATCGCGGCGCGCGACAGGTTCCGATATCTCTCGTTCGACCGGCTCGGCGCGGTCAGCGCCGACAAGACAGAGCTGTGGCTGTTCGACCCGGATGTCGACGGCTATGTGATCGCGACGGTGACCATGCGAGCCGACGATCCGGGCAAGGTCGATGGCATTGGCCTTCGCCCCACGCCGGACCTGCCGCCGGGCATGGTCGCCCCAGCACGGCTGGCCGAGCCTGCGCTGATTGCGGCGGTCCGCGAGAAGGCTGCACATGACGCTGCGGAGGACCGCTTTTCCGGCGCTGTTCTCATTGCGCGGCGGGGGAAGACATTGCTCGCACAAGCCTATGGCATGGCCGACCGCGAAGCAGGCAAGCCGAACACGGTCGACACGCAATTCCGCTTCGGCTCGATGGGCAAGATGTTCACGGCTGTGGCGATCATGCAGCTCATCGAGTCCGGCAAGGTGGACGCGAACGCACCCATTGGCCGCTATTTGCCGGGCTATGCGAACCAGGAGATCGCGAAAGGCGTCACTGTCGCCAATCTGCTGACCCATACGGGCGGGACCGGCGACATTTTCGGTCCCGAATTCGACCACAACAAATCGTCGCTCGCGGATCCCAAGGACTATGTCGCCTTTTACGAGAAACGGGCGCCGCTCTTCCCGCCCGGCAGCCGGGCAGCCTACAGCAATTTCGGCTTCATGCTGCTCGGGCGGATCGTCGAGACGGTGAGCGGGCAGCGCTACGACGATTATATCGCCCGCCACATCTTCGCACCGGCGGGCATGCGCTCCACGGGCAACCTTCCCGAGACGACCATGCTCCCCCAACGCGCTCAGCCCTACATGATGGTGAGCGCCAAGCTGAAGCGCGCAAACGGCACGTTGCCGGTCCGGGGCACGCCCGCCGGCGGCGGTTACTCGACGGTTGGCGATTTCGAACGCTTCGCTAAGGCGCTGACGACCGGTCGCCTCATGAAGCCCGCGACGCTGCAGGCGCTGCTTCAAGGCGGTGTCAAACTGCCCGACGGGACCTTCATGCCCTATGACTTCGGTGGCACTGCCCCTGAACTTGGTCGCTTCATCGGCCATGGCGGCGGCGCACCAGGCATGAACGGCGAACTGATGCACTTCATCGACAGCGGCTACACGATCGTCGCGCTGGCAAATATCTCGCCGCCGGCGAGTGCCGATGGCCTCGCGACCTTCGTTATGCACCGCCTGCCGGCGAAGTGACCGTTCCTATTTCTTCTCGTCCGGGTTGCTGATGTCCATTGTCGGGCGGCCGAAGGGATCGGCGCCGTCGCGATTATTCTCCTCGCAGACATATTCGCGCATCTGCCAGTTGTGCTGGCGGACATAGACGAGCTTCGTCGAATAAGGCTCGGTGAAGATCGCGGGATCGATCAGCGTCGTCGTGACGACCAGATGACCGGGCGACACTTCCTCGAACCGTTCCTGGATGCGCGTGGTCTCGGTCGGATGGATGCCTTCCGAGAGGCTGGTGTCGGGGTTGAGGCCGTTGGTGTCGACGACCAGGACCTTGCCCTCCCAGTGGCCGACCGAGGAGCCGTTGAAGGTCGGATCGGGATCGGCCGGAAGCTTGCGGCCATCGGTATAGACGCGGCGCACCTGGCTGTCGGTCTCGGCGATGATCGTCACGCGCTCAGGCGAATAGAGGAACTCGATGGGATAAGGCATGCGCATGATCGAGGGCATGCCCGGCGGGCGGCAATTGGCATTCTGCGTCTGCAGATTCTCGCCCTTCGCCTTCGCCGCGTTGAAGTCGGCCAGGATCTTCGCATAGGCCGGTGTGAGCTTGGGACCGGCCGGCGGGCCATCGCCGCCGCGCCCGGCGAACAGGCTGCCCCAGTCGGGTCCCCAGACGCCGCCGGCCCAGTCGGGCAGCTTGTCCAGCGCGGCGAAGCCCTTGGCCGAGACCGCGGCCGGGCTCGACGCCAGCGCGAAAGCGGCCACTGTTCCGAGTGCCGCGAGGCGAAATCCAATCCTTGCTTTCACAGGCTCATCCTCTCTGTTCTCGCGTCACCTTAGAAGATTCCGTTGTCATGCGGCAATGTCTCGGGGATCAACTGCAGCACTTCCCAGTGTTCCTGCACCTTGCCGTCCGCGCGATGGCGGAAAATGTCGACGATGTTCATGCCCGGGTCGCCGGGATGGCGAATGGTGTGGATGTGGAAGATCGTGAAATCGCCATCGGCGAGGCTCCGCTTGATGCGAATGTCGACCTCTGGAAAGCCCTCGCGCCGATCCTCCAGGAACGCGCGCAGCCCCTCCCGGCCGCCGCTCGCCGCCGTCGAATGCTGGACATAATCCTCGGCGATGAAGCGATCGACATGGGTCGGATCGAAGATCATCAGCATCTCGCGATACATGGCCGAAGCCAGATCGAGATTGCGCGTCTCCGTCTCGTCATAGGCCATGGCGGCCGCTCCGCTGCGAGGCCCTAGTCCTGCTTCTTGTCGTCCAGGCTCATCGACGGCCGCCCGAAGGGATCGGCGGCGTCATGATTGTTCTGCTCGCAGATATATTCCTTGATCGTCCAGTCCGGCTTTGCCGAGAAGGCGACCGAGGTCTTGTATGGCGCGGTGAACAAGGTCGGGTCGGTGATCTCCATCTCGTCGATCAGCGTCGTCGGATCGGTCTGGCGGATATGCTCGACGATCTTCGTCTTTTCGGTGGGATGGATCGCCGTCATCAGTGTCGTCTGCGGGTCGAGGCCGACCGTTTCGACGACCAGCGTGTCGCCTTCCCAATGGCCGATGCTGTTGCCGTTGAACTGCGGATCGGGATCGTCCGGCAATTTGCGGCCATCGGTATAGATGCGGCGCACCTGCATATAGGCTTCGGTCAGGACGGTGACACGGCCGGGCGTGAACAGGAACTCGACCGGATAAGGCATCTGCATCATGCGCGGCATGCCCGGCGGCACGCAATTGGCGTCCGACCCCTGCAGATTCTCGCCGTCCTTGCGCTTGGCATTATAGTCGGCCACAGCCTTGGCGGCGGTGGGCGTATAGGGCGGGCCGCTCGGCGTGCCGGCGGCGCCGGGCGTGCGATTGCGGAACAACTTGGCGAAATCGGGATACCAGACCGTGCCCGACCAGTCGGGCAGCTTGGCGAGCGCCGCGAAATCCTTGGGCGCCGCGGTCGACTGGCCCGCAGCCATCGCCATCGCGCCCACCGCGCCGATCAATACCAGACGCAATCCCTTGCCTGCGCGCATCATGCCATTCTCTCCCAATGCCGGGATCGTTAGCGCGCCAGGCGCGAGCGATCCTTCATCCGAAATATAAGTGGACTTGCTCAACTGCGAGTCAAGCGCAATGTCCGCAAGCCCGGTGCCGTCATGTAAAGGCGGTTACAGTAACGTTTCCCCGTTGATTTTGTCCACCTAAACATGGCAAGAGGGGTCTGGAAAAGGCTGCGCTTTTAGCTCATGCGTGGCGAGAGAAGACCGTAAGGAGTGGATGATGTCCCGAATCGCCTATCGTCGAGTGACCATGGTTGCGGCCGCCGGCGCCCTCGCTGCTCTGTGCACCTTCACCTCGAGCGCGCACCATTCGACCGCCATGTTCAACTGGGGTCCGGGCAACGAAAAGACGATCAAGAACGCCGTCGTCGAACGCTGGGATTGGACCAATCCGCACACCTTCCTCTATGTCACCGCAGGCGGCGAGCACTGGGCGTTCGAAGGCATGAGCCCCAACCATCTCGGCCGCATCGGCTGGGACAAGCGGACGCTCAAGGCCGGCGACAAGATCGACCTCACCTATTACCCGCTCAAGGACGGCCGCAAGGGCGGCTTCAACGTGACCGTGACCTTCCCGGACGGCAAGACGATGAAGCAGCTCGAAAGCCCGAGCACAAACCCGGCCAACGACAAGTAAGATCGAAACGCCGGGGTATCAGCCCCAGAGCGCCGGCTTGGCGATCATCAGCCAGAATGTGGCGATGAGGCCGAGAAAGGCCGGCCAGCCGAGCAGGAACCAGAGCCGCATGGTGCGCGCATAGTCCGCACCGAGCGCCTCTTTCCGTTCGTGGGCCTGCTGCGCCAGACGCTGCGCCTTGATCTGCAATCCCACAACCGGCACCCAGCAGGCGAAGGCGAGCAGGTAGAAGGACAGGCTGAGCAGGATCCAGGGCGCCGTGAGCGGCCATCCGGCCAGATGCGCGAGCCAGATGCCGCTTACCGGCTGGACGATGCCGCTCGACCCGGTGAAAATCCAGTCCGCCCGCACGACCATGCGCCCCACCGAGGCAATCGTCGTGGGATCGCGCGTGAGATGCGCGTTCCACATATACCAGGCCGTGCCCGCGCCGAAGCCGAACAGGATGGTGCTGCTCAGCACATGCACCCATTTGACGGTCAGGTAGAGGTCCATCAGCGCCGGTCTCCAATCGCGCCATGGACGAGGATCAGCAGCAGGATCGGTATGTTCTTCATCAGCGGACCAAGCGGGTCCAGCCACAGCGAAGGCAATATGAGGCCGAGCACAAGCGTATAGCCCGCTACAACAATCACTTGCGCAGCGGTAGACCAGCGGGAGCGGCGATCAAGCAGCAGGAACAGGGCAATGGCGAAATCGAGCAGCGACGTGGCAACACGCAGCGGCTCAGCCCAGCCGGGGCCCAGCTTCAATGCCGCGACGAAGGCTTGGGATTGCGCCGCGCCGCGCACAAGCCCGAGGACGCCGGAGGCGATCCACATGAGGGCCAGAACCAGCCTGATCGCCGCAGCGAGGAAGAACAACCGCGCATGCCAGCGATCCTGCACCTGCGCCGGCGAGGCAAGCAGGGCCTCATCGAGGCTGCGGGGACGAAAGCCGATCGCGGTCGCAAAGGCTTCACTGTCCCCCGCATTGCCGGCGATCATCTGCATGAGGCTGTTGGTCGATATCGGTCCGCTTCCGAACAGGTCGCCGATCCGCGCGATCAGCCGCATGATCGGCATTGGGATCGGGAGTCGCCAAGCATGGCCGAAACCGAGCCAGCCACGATAGCGCCGCAACAAGCTCTTGAGGCTCAGTGTCTTCGGCCCCACCGGCTCGAGTTGCTGATCTGAAAAGCGATCCTCTTCGCAAACGATATGGACTGCTCGCGCGAGATCGCGGGCGTGAATCGGCGTGAACTGAAAATCCCCGCTCCCCGGGATCGGCAACACGAACGGCAACCCGGCCAATCCCCGCATCAGCGACGTGCCACCATAGCTCCCTTCGGCATAGACGAGCGACGGGCGCAAGATCGTCCATCCAAGTCCCGACGAGCGCAGCGCCTCTTCGCCTGCGAGCTTGGTTCGGGCATAATCGGTGTTCACATCCGGCCGCGCGCTAATCGCCGAGATGAGAATGACGCGACGAACATCAGCCTCCACTGCCGCGGCATGCAGCGCCCGTGGCATGGCGACATGGACCGCATGCATGGCCTTGCCGCGTAGCAGCCCCGCAGCATTCACAACCAGGTCGATGTCGGCCAGCAGCGGTCGCCAGGCGAGCGGGTCCGTCGCCCGCGCCAGATCGAGCTCGACAAAGCGCGCCGAAGGAAAGGCCGCCCCCAGCCCCCCAACATGCCGAACCACGACCGTCACCTCATGGCCATTGGCCAGCAGCTCCGCAAGAATATGACGCCCGATAAATCCGCCGCCGCCGAGAAGAAGGATGCGCATCTCGACTGGTCAGCCGCGCCCGGATCAGGCCGCTTCTTCCTGCTGCGCCGCGATCATCGCGCGCGCATTGGCTTCGAGGCGCTCGAGCATGGCAACATAGGCAGCGCGTTCGGCCGAGCTGTGGCTGCCGGTGAGCGCTTCGTCGCGGCGGATGGCGATCTCGCACATCTGCTTGTAAACCTCCGCGCCACGCTTCGTCGTGGAGACCATGATGTCGCGCTTGCGCACCACCCGGCGGCGTTCGATGAGGCCGCTCTTCTCGAAGAAGGCGACGGTGCGCCCGACCTGGCTCTTGTCGCGCCCCATGATCTCGATGAGCTGGGCGAGGGCGAGCGGCTCATATTCGCCAATCTGCGACAGGATCATCCACTGGAAGTTGGAGAGGCCCTGCTCGCGCTGATAGGCGAGCATCGCGCTACGCCGCAGATAGGAGGCGAGCGAGGTCAGTTGGGGGCCGATGAGCTGCGAAATGGCGGCGCGGTCCTCCACATCGTCGAACGAGGGGATCGGCGGCGGCGAAGGCCCCTCGCCCGCCTCGGCGGCTTCGGCGGAGAGCTGCCGCTCGCGGGCATAGATCTGGGCCGCCCGCACAGTCAGCGCCTGGGTCATCGTGCGGAAACGGTCCCGCTCCTCCGCTGTGAGCCCAGCGCTGAGCCCGGCATCGCGCTCACGGCTGATCTCGACGATCGCCTCGAACAGCTTCTGGCCGGGTTTGCGCAGCATGAGCTTGGCACGCAGGCTGGCCCGCTCGATTAGGCCCATGGCCTCAAGGGCCTTCACCGCCCGGCTGATCTGTGCCTTTTCATGACCGGTGAAGGCGACCAGTGCGTTGGACGACAAGCCCCCGGCGCTGCCGATCATGGTGATGAGCTGGCGATTGAGAGCATTGAGATCGGCGAGACGCCCATAGTCCTGTGCGCCGCTCTCGCGCACCAGCCTCAGGAGCGTGATCAGCCGCGCGCTCACCAGACGCAGATGCATCGGTTCGTCGTGCAATGATCCTGCCTGCTTCAAATCCGTCAGCTCGACCTCCCCAGTCTCGCATGCGGCTCCGGTTCAGAGCCGTCTCCCTAGAATGGCGCCATGGTAAACCCGATCCACCGTCCGCACATGATGACGGTCAACCATATCAGGATCGAGATCAGCCCCGCCGCCCGCACTGCAAAGGGGGCATGAGGCGTCGTATCCCATTTTCGCATGCCGCGCATGGTCCAGATGTGGAAGATCGCCATGTTGATGCCCGCGGCGATCATCAGCAGCATTTTCAGGCGGAAATAGAAATTGCCGAAATAGGTGATGGGATTGGAAATGAAGAGCAGCGATCCGGTGATCGCGGCGATGACGAAGGCGATCCAGGTCACCGGCACGAGCGCGCGGCTGAGCGAGCTGACCGGATAGTCGCGCCCGGCGAGTCCGAGCAGGCGCAGATCGACGAGCAGGATCGTGCCGAACACGTTGGTGATCGCCAGCACATGGATGAGTTCGATCCATGGAAACAGGACCGGATCCTCGGCGATATGGACGCTGAGCGGCATCTGGCCCAGAGCGGTCAGTGCGGAATCGATAGTCATGCCGTCAGTCCCCTGGCGTCAATTGGCATAAGCGATCCAGCGGCCAAGGCCCATGATGATCCCCCACAGCACAAAGATAAGGATGGCCCCGAATTTGAGGCCGATCGAGGCGGACTGGCCCGCCGGAATGAAGCGGAACTGACGCCCGATGCCATAGCTCAGCAAGGCCGTGGCGAGGACCATCGGCATCTTGATCTGGAACAGTGCGTTCAGCAGTTCGCGCTCGGGTTCGGCAAGGATGAGCACGGCGCCGGTCAGGACGAGCAGGACGAGCGCGATACCCGTCCAGGCCGAGAAACGCTGTTGCCAGCGCGCCAGCGTCCAATGGGTGCCGGCAATGCCGAGTGCACGCAACGCCACGACGAGCGAGCCGGAAAAGACGATGCAGACCGCAATGATGTGCACGGTCTGGAAGGCCGGGACGATCCACAGGATATCGCGGACCGTCTCGTGCATCGGCAAAGCATCGATGCTCTTGGTCGCCTGCTCCAGAACGCCTGCCACTCACACCTCCCCAATGCGGGCGCGCCTTGCCGGCTGCTCCGCCATTCATCGCAGACTAGCGACTCAGTTGATCTTGTCTACATGATAAAACGACACTTAAACCGTAATGAAACGTACTCATTTGCCGGTCGGGATGCCGACTGGTGCAACGCAGTGCCCCTGCCCGGCTCAGCCCCTTATGCGCGCGGCGTGCCAGCGGACATGCTCGTCCATGAAGGTCGAGATGAAATAATAGCTATGATCATAGCCCGGCTGCATGCGGATCGTGGCTTTCATGCCGGCCGCTGCGCAGGCCTCGCGAAGCAAATGTGTCTTGAGCTGCTCATCGAGAAACTGGTCGGCATCGCCCTGATCGACGAGCAGGTTGGGCAGGCGCGCGCCGGCTGCGATCAGCGCGCAGGCATCATATTGCTGCCAGGCCTCGAAATCGGTGCCGAGATAGCCGCCGAGTGCCTTGGCACCCCAGGGCACGCGGCGTGGCGCGACAATGGGCGAGAAAGCCGAGACCGACTTGAACCGCTTGGGATTGCGCAGCGCGACGGTGAGCGCCCCATGTCCGCCCATGCTGTGCCCGGTGATCCCTTGCATGGTCATGTCGGCGGGGAAATGCTCGGCGATGACGGCTGGCAGCTCCTTCTCGATATAGCTGCGCATCCGGTAGTTGCGCGCAAAGGGCTCGACCGTCGCATCGACATAGAAGCCCGCGCCGAGGCCGAAATCATAGGCGCCGTCGGGATCGTCCGGAACGGGGTGGCCATCGAGCGCGGGTCCGCGGGGGCTCGTATCCGGCGCCACGAAGATGATACGTTCGTCGGCGCAGGCGCGGCGATACTCGCCCTTCTCCATGACATTGGCATGGGTGCAGGTAAGGCCGGACAGATACCAGAGCACCGGAAGTCTCTCGCTCGGCTCATGATCGGGCACGAAGACGGCGAAAGTCATCGCCGTCCCCGTCTCGCCCGAGCCGTGCCGAAAAACGCCCTGGACGCCGCCAAAGGCCTTGTTCGTCGAGAGCGTCTCTATCGTCACGGCGGGATCTCAATGCGCCATGTGGAAGGCGCAGATCTTGTTGCCATCCGGATCGCGCAGATAGGCGCCGCGCGCATTGTTCGGCGCAGCAGCACGCGGACCGGGCGCGCCATCGCAAGTGCCGCCCGCCGCCACGCCGGCCGCATGCCAGGCGTCGACCATGGCGTCGTCGGCCGCGGCGAAGCCGAGCGTGCCGCCATTGGCATGGGTCGCGGGCTGGCCGTCATAGGGCTTGCCGACGATGAAGGTCCCCGACGGGGCGGCATAGACCAGGCGGCCCGCTTCGACCGGCACGACATTCTTGTAGCCGAGCACGCCCATCGTGGCGTCGTAGAATTTGCGCGAGCGCTCGACGTCGTTTGAACCGAGAAAAACATGGGTAAACATTCTTGCCCTCCTTTTGTGGGGTTGGGTTTGGAGGCGGACCGAGGCAGGCGCCCGATCTCTCCGGGACAGGATGCCGGCTATCGCTGGCACGACGATTAAATGGCTTCGTTGACGCTCAGAATACCACGACGCTGCGGATGCTCTTGCCCGCATGCATGAGATCGAATGCCGTGTTGATCTCCTCAAGCCCCATGACATGGGTGATCATCGGGTCGATCTCGATCTTGCCGTTCATATACATGTCGACGATCTTGGGCACGTCCGTCCGGCCCTTCGCGCCGCCGAAAGCGGTGCCGCGCCAGTTGCGGCCGGTGACGAGCTGGAACGGACGGGTCGCGATCTCCTTACCGGCTTCGGCGACACCGATGATGATGGAAGTGCCCCAGCCGCGATGGCAGGCCTCGAGCGCCGTGCGCATCACCTCGGTATTGCCGGTGGCGTCGAACGTATAGTCGGCACCGCCGTCAGTCAGCGCGACAACCTTGGCAACGACATCCTCGCGGCTCATGCCCTTCGAGTTGAGGAACTCGGTCATGCCGAATTTGCGGCCCCATTCCTCTCGATCGGGATTGATGTCGACACCGATGATCTTGCCGGCGCCGGCAAGGCGCGCACCCTGGATCACGTTGAGGCCGATGCCCCCCAGGCCGAATACGACGACATTGTCGCCGACCTGCACCTTGGCCGTGTTGATGACCGCGCCGACGCCGGTGGTGACGCCGCAGCCGATATAGCAGCTCGTCTTAAACGGCGCGTCCTCGCGAATTTTCGCCACCGCGATCTCGGGCAGGACGGTGAAGTTCGAGAAGGTCGAGCAGCCCATATAATGGAAGATGGTCTGGCCCTTGTAGCTGAAGCGGCTCGTACCGTCCGGCATCAGGCCCTTGCCCTGGGTCGCGCGGATCGCGGTGCACAGGTTCGTCTTGCCAGAGAGGCAGCTTTTGCACTGGCGGCATTCGGGCGTGTAGAGCGGGATGACATGGTCGCCTGGCTTGACCGAGGTGACGCCGGGGCCGACCTCGCGCACGATGCCCGCGCCTTCATGGCCGAGAATGGATGGAAAGATGCCCTCGCTGTCGAAACCGTCGAGCGTATAGGCGTCGGTGTGGCAAATGCCGGTCGCCATGATCTCCACCAGCACTTCGCCGGCACGGGGCCCCTCCAGGTCGACCTCCACGATCTCCAGCGGCTTTTTCGCCTCGAAGGCGACGGCTGCGCGTGTCTTCATGGGTTCGCTCTCTCCCTTTGCGCGACACAGGACATGGCCGCGATGATCCGGCTGGACCGGCATGGCCGGTCCCTGCGGACGCTTGTTGGGACCTCGCACCGATTCTGGCAAGCGCTGAACATGCCTCGCGCGGATAAGTCAGGACCCGCCCCGGCGGCGAAGCTCGGGGCGGGTCCCTTCAGGCGACCGTTGCTCGGGTCGGCCGTCTGATCGCAATCATCCCTGTCTCGTTCGGCCGCGCGTTACAGCGTGACCTTGGCGCCGATGACGAAGCGGCGTCCGATGACGTCGAACAGGGCAGCATTGGTCTGGGTCGCGCTGTTGGTGAACGTCGACCAATAGGGCGCGAGCGGCGGCGCCTTGTCGAACAGGTTGGTGACGTCGGCAAACAGCTGAAGATCGCGACCGCCGACCTTGAACGTGTAGGAGACGTTCGTGTCGACATAATAGACGCTGCTGACATGATTGTCGCTCGTCGCGATGACGCCCGGTCCGGGCGTGTTGTTGTTCTGCATGGTGCCGGGCGAGATGTACCGGCCTTGCACGAACCATGAGAACGGCCCGTTCTTGTATGTCAGGTTGCTGGTGAACTTGAACCGGGCGTAGACCATGGCCGCGCCGGTCGTCGGCTCGACGCCAGTTTCGCCGGAGCGATCGACGCCATTGTCGGAGCGCTCGAGCAGCCAGCTGCCGAAGGCGCGACCGGTCAGCGATTCATCGCCGCCGAGCAGCCTGAGGTTGGTATGATAGTCCGTCTCGAGGTCGATGCCGGACACAACCGACTGATTGATGTTCACATAGACATTGCCGACCAGGACGAGCGCATCGGTCGTGGGATCGCGCGTGATCAGCGAGCAATATTGGGTCTGGCCCTGGTTGCAGTAGTTGACGACGTTCTGCGTACCGACCTGGCCGATCGCATCCTTGATCTTGATATGGTACCAGTCGAGCGAGACCGACAAGCCGCGGAAGAAGGTCGGCTGGTAAACCGCGCCGGCCGTGAACGTATCGCCTCGCTCCGGCTTGACGGCCGGATTGCCGCCCGAGAAGGTGGTGATGAAGGTCGATGCGTTGCCGTGCTTGGGATCGGTCACCGTGGCCGCGCCGCCCGTCACGTCAAATCGTTCGGAAAGATTGGCGGCACGCACATCGCGCGAATAGGTTCCGCGCAAGCGAAGCCCCTCACCCACGGTCCAGTTGAGGCCGCCCTTATAGGCCCAGATGTCGCCGCTTCCCGTGTAGCGGGCCCAGCGGGCGGAAAGGTCGGCAGACAGATCCTCGAAGAACGGCGTCTTCGCGATGATCGGCACCAGCATTTCGCCGAAGCCTTCCGTCACGCTGATCGCGCCGTCAATGTTCGACACCTTGGAGAACTGCGTGAAGACGGTGTTGGCGCAGTCGCCGGCCGCGGGGAGACCCCTGAGACCATAGGAAGCCGCGAGCGCCGCCGACGGACATGGATTCTGCGTCTGGCCCGATCCCAGTGTATGATCGCTCGGCTTGTTGCCCGGGTCCTCGACGATCTGGCGCAGATGCTCCTTGCGATAGGCGCCGCCAAAGGCGACCGTAATCGGCCCGGCGCCCCAGCCCTTGAACAGCTCGCCGTTCATTGACAGCTCCATGAGGTTCTGCGTCATGGTCATCGTGTTGAGCTTGTAGAACTGGCTCGTGTAGCTGTCGGTAGCGCCGGTATAGCCGCCATTCGCAAAAAACAGGGGCGTCGTGATCTGCTGTCCCGGATCATAGCCCATGACCCAGTCGACGGCGGCCTGCGAGGCATTACCGCGCCCGAACAGATCGATGGGTTGACAGCCCGGATAGGCCGCGCGACCCGCTGCCGAGAGCGATACACGACAGACGATCTGGCCCGACGACGGATCCTTGACGGCGTCGATGGCGGCATAGATGCGGTCGACCCGCAAGCCGACCTGATAGGCTTTGCGCTTGCTGTCGCCATATTGATAATAGCCCTCGACCTTCCAGCCGTCGAAAAGACCGCCGCCCTTGTCGATATTCCAGTCGAACCCGGCCGTGGCCGAGTTGAGCCAGGTCTCGTCCCAGATCTTCGCCTGAGCGGCCAGATCCATGATGTTGCCTTCGCGATGGAACGGGAAGCTGGCAATGTTGTTCGCGACCATGATCTGGCGGATGTTGTCCGGCAGATAGGCATTGTCCTGGAAAATCTGCGGGTTGGTCGGAGCTCCGCTCATCAGCCCGCGTGGCGTGTTGTAGCTGCTCGTGGTCTTGTAGCCGCGGATATATTGCGCGAACAATTTGAGGCTGTCGGTCGCCTCATAGTCGGCATAGCCGAAGATATTGGAGCGCGTGAAATCGGGCTGAAGTGTGTCGACGTCGCCCGCGGTGAGATCGTCGCCGCTGCCGCCATTTTCGAGAGACTGGCGCGCGTTGGCGCCGCCGCCAACTACAGGCGCTGTCGCGGCGACATAGCTGCGGTCCGCGGCGGGAGCCAGGACGAACTGCGAGGCGCTGCCGTTCGGATTGAACGCATAGCCATAAAGCGGCGACGAGAGCGACGAGACGGCAATGACGCCGTCAAACGATATGTTCGTCGAGACGACATTGGGCTTGTCATAGACCATGCCGGTCGAATCGGCGATCGTGCCCCAGTTCTTGTACCAGCTGCGGCTGCCATAGCTGTTGATCGCCTGTTGCTCGAACCGTTCGCCCGAGATGATGAAATGGCCCCTGTCGCCGAGCTTCACGCCCCATGTCAGTGAGACTTCATAATTGGCGCCATCGCCATGCGTCGTCTCGCCGCCCTGGATCGCGCCCTTCATGCCCTCGAAATTGGTGTTGAGGATGAAGTTGGTGACACCCGCAACGGCGTCCGTACCATAAGCAGCGGAGGCGCCGCCGGTCACGGTCTCGACATTGCTGATCAGCGCCTCGGGGAAGTTCGAAATGTCGACGCCGCCAAATGCCGTCGCCGAGATCATGCGCCGCCCGTTGAGCAGCACCAGCGTGCGATTGACACCAAGGCCGCGCAGATTGAGGCCGCCCGAACTGCCTGTGCTGAAGAAGGCGTTCGCCTGCTGCGTCGTGTTGCCATAGAATTGCGGCAGCGCGCTCAGACCTTCGACCAGCGTGGTCGGCGCCATTTCCTTGAGTTCGGTGGCCTGGACGGACGTCACCGGGACCGGCGTGCTCATGCCCGGGCTGAGCTGAATGCGCGTGCCGGTCACCACGATGGCAGCCGCCTCATTCTCGCTACTGTCGGCGCTGTCCGCGGGCTTGTCCTGTGCGAGCGCGGGCGCGGCCGCAGCAAGGCCGATCAGGCTCGCCGACGTGAGAATAGCAAGGCGCAGCCGATGCGCGCCGTCGATGGAAACAGTCATAGGAACCTCCCCCTATTGTGACTTGATGTTCACATTCAGGTGGGAGCTATCAGCGGGCCACTGGTGCCAGTAGGGCCGGTTTGGCAAATCTCGATAAGACCAGTGACCCTTGTCGCCGGGTTTATTCAGGTTGTTGCAGTGCCGGCACAGTTGGACAGATGCGCGCGAACCAGCCGGGCCAGCCGCTCGACCGCCGGCTCGATCTCATGTTCGGGCGTCGAACCGAAGCCGAGCACGAGGCCGGACTGACGCGGCCTGTCGACGAAGCAGGTCGCCAGGGATTCGATCTTCACGCCGACGTCATGGGCCGCAACGGCAATCGCCATATCATCCGCACCGTCCGGCAGCGACGTCACGACGCGAAGGCCTGCTTCCGGCGCATGCACCAGTTCGGAAAGGCCTCTCATATGCCGGTCGATCGCCTCGATCAGCAGATTTCGGCGATGCTCGTGGACGGTCCGCAATTGCCGCAGATGCGTGGCCAGGACGCCGGTCGCGCTGAGCCGCGCCATGGCGAGCTGCGACGAAATCGGTGCTTGCGGAACGGCCAGCGTATGCGCCCTCTCGAGCAGCTCCGGCGGCAGGAGCAGATAGCCAATGCGCAGACCCGGCGCGAACGGCTTGCTCAGGCTGCCGATCATTAGCACCCGGTTCTTGCGGGACAGCGAATAGCAGGTCGGCAACGGCCTTGACGTAAAACGGAAGTCTCCGTCGAATTCATTCTCGATGATCCAGCCGCCGGTACGGTCCGCCCATTGGACGATCGCCCGGCGCCGTTCCAGCGACAGGCAGGCGCCGGAGGGCACGTTATGCGATGGCGAGACGAAGGCCAGCTCCGCATCGGGTGCAATGGCCAGCGCCTTTTCGAAATCCATGCCCTGTTCGTCGACGGGCGCGCCGACGAGCTGGAATCCATATTTGGGCATGCGCATGCGCACGAACGGATAGCAGGGATCCTCCAGGATCGCCTTCGCCCCCGGCGCGCGCAGCAATTCCAGCGCATGATCGAAAATCTGGACCGTGCCGCCGATCACCACGATCTGATCTGGGCTGCAGCGTATCCCCTTCATCGCCCCGAGATAATCGACAATGGCTTCGCGCAGCGGCCGCTCGCCGAACGGATCGCCATGCGCGATCTCGCACAGCGGATGATCGCGCAGGACCGCCGCGATGTGCCGGTTCCAGTCTGTCCAGGGAAAGAGATCCCAGGCCGGCATGCCCGGCGCAAGCGGCAGCTGATAATGGCGCAGGTCGAGCATGTCGATCTTCGCCACAGAGCGCGGCGCGATCTGGGGCTTCGTCACCGGCATTGCCCCGCCCTCGGGCGTGAAATCCTCCGGAATACGCTCCGAAACGAAAATGCCGGAGCCAGGCTGGGCGTAGAGATAGCCCTCGGCGATCAGCCGTTCATAGGCTTCGACCGCAGTGGTGCGGGAAATGCCGTGATCGCGGGCCAGCTGCCGCGACGACGGCAGGCGAAGACCCCGGCGAAACCGCCCCTCGATGATCGCGTCACGAAAATAGGCAACGACCTGCGACTGCAGCGACCGCTCGGCATCCCTGTCCAACGACAGGCTGCCCCAGAGCGGGTGCACCATTGCCCGCGTCATTCGCCCCTCCCCGGGCGCCGCAAAAACCGAGCATTTCCGAGCGATTGCGACACCACACTTTATGCCGCCACTATAGGCCCTGTTGCAGTTTTGTGAATTGAAATTTGCATTGCGAGCGCTGGCCGCTCAGCAGTTGCCGGCCTCGGCTTCCATGGCCTCACGATCGAGAATGACCACCGCCCGCCGGTCCGGCAGATCGATGATTCCCGCCTGGCGCAGGCGCGTGAGCTGACGGCTCACCGTTTCTATGGTCAGGCCGAGCAGGTCGGCGATCTGCTGGCGGCTGAGAGGCAGGTCGAAGCGCTGCACCATATCCGCCCTGGTGCCGCAACTGGCATCGGCAAGCCGCTGCGCCATTTCGAGCAGGAAGGTCGCGACCCGCTCGCCCGCGCTCTTGCGGCCGAGCAGCAGCATCCATTGCCGGGCGCGGTCGAGCTCGTTCAGCGTGCGCTGGAGCAGCTTGTGCTCCAGCTCAGGATGCTCGCGGGCGAAATCGTCGAACGCCGAGCGGGTGAACAGGCAGAGACGCGCATCGCTAAGGGCGGTTACGCTGTGCTGCGTCGTCGTCCCGTACGGACGACCGATGAAGTCGGAGGGATAGACGACGCCGACGATCTGCTCGCGGCCATCCGCGGTTGAAGTCGACAACTTGAGCACACCGTCGATCACATTGGCGACGACCGAACTGTCATCGCCCTCCCACATCAGGGTCTGGCCCTTGCTGACGTTCACACGCCGGCCGATGCGATTGAGCACGCCCAGTTCCGGTGCGCTGAGCGACGCGCAGATCGCGCGGTTCCGGACGACACAGGATTGGCAGCTATCCATGATCCATGGATAACGGACAGCCGTTCGAGTTCCAACTGTTATCGCTTCGGTCCCGGCGCGGGATCAATATCCGACGGTGAAGCGCTTGTTCTTGTTCTTCGGGCTCTCGATTTCGTCGAGCAAGGCGACGGCGAAATCCTCATAGCTGATCGAGCTCTTGCCGTCCGCGGCCGTGAGCAGTGTCTCGTCGCCGAGGCGGAAGCTGCCGGTGCGCTCGCCGGGCCCGAAGAACATCGAGGGCGACAGGAACGTCCACTCGAAATCGACGCCGGCCTTGAGCTTGTTCAGGAACTGGCGCGCGGGCTCGGCCTCGACCTTGATGAAATCGGGGAAGCCCGGCGTGTCGATGAGTATGTCGCCGGCCTCGGTCCTGAGCGATGCCGCGCCGCCGACGATCAGCAACCAGACGCCGGACTTGCGCGCGACCGCGAAGACAGCATCGGTGTCGAGACCGTTGAACGGCATGGAGAGGATGACCGCGTCATGGCCCTTCACGGTGGCGGCGGTCGCGTCCGTATCGTTGATGTCGGCGGTGACCCAGGTCACGCCCTCGCGCGGCGCTTGGTCGCCAGCATGACGGGAAATGCCGGTGACACTGTGGCCGCGGCTCAGCGCTTCGGTGACGAGGCGCTGGCCGGCATTGCCGGTGGCGCCCAGGATCGCGATCTTCATGATGTCTTCTCCCTCTCCGGATCGCTTGGCCCGCGCCGTCGCGAAGTGATTTCGGCCGTTTGAAAGCAAACCGCCCGAATGACAAGCAGCTTGTCTCCGCGCCCCGAAAGAAAGGGCGCCGACCCCGCCTCCTTCCGGAAGCAATCGAGCCGGCGCCCAGGGGGTCCGGGATGCTCCGGACGCTGGGATCGGTTTCGGCTAGCGGTTCGGCCCGCCGAAGGTCTTGGTGATCGAGAAGCGCGCCGAGCGCGGCTCGAGCGGGTGGACCTGGAAATCGGTCACGCCCTCGGCAGGCTCACCAGGCAGGCGGCCCGTGTAATAATAGTCCGCCGCCTCGTCCTTGCTGTTGAAGATGTTGAAGACGCTGACGCCGAGCCGCCAACCGCCGGGCAGCGCATAGCGGACGTCCATGTTGAACTCGCTATAGCCCTTGTCGGTCGGATAGTCCTCGCCGTCGTTCAGGTGATGCGTGCCGAGACGACGCCACTGGATGCCGCCCGACCAAGGGCCGAGATCGTTGACGAGGATGCCCGCGGAATAGATGAAGTTCGGCGCGTCCGCGATGAACGGCGCGTCGAGGCCAAAGGCCGCGAGATTGTCGGTATGGTAGCGCGGTTTCGAGAAGGCGAGGTCGGCGTTCAGTTCAAGCCAGCGCAGCGGATGATATTGCCCCGAGACCTCGATGCCCTGGCGGCGGCTCGGTGCGCCGGCCTCGTCCTGGCCGGTGTCGGGATTATAGACCAGCTCCGATCCGAAATCCTGCTGGAAGACGGCAAGCTGCAACGACAGCTTGGGAATGATGTCGGTCCGCAGACCCAGCTCGATGCCTTCCGTGGCCGAGAGCAACGGCGTCGCACCGCCGGCGAGCGGAATGCCCTCCTCCGGCACCGTGCCGAACACGCCGCGCACGTCGTTCGAGTGGAAGCCGCGGCCGTAGCTGAAATAGAGCTCCGTCTTCTCCCAGGGGCCGAGCGCCAAATTGGCCTTGGGCTGGAAGAGCCACTGATGGCCGCTGCCGCTGGTGCCGGTGACTGAGCTCACATCGTCGGCGGCATAGAGTTCTTCACGGACACCGACCGTCGTGCGCAGCCAGTCGGTCCAGTGCAGCGTGTTCTGGATGTACGGCGCAATGTCATACAGATGCACCCGGTCGGCATTGCAATAGCTGTTGACAGCCGGATAGGAAATCGCCGGGCCATCCTCCTGCTCGAGCATGCAATAGTCGAGGACGGTCGTGCGGTGCAGCGTGTGCTGGCGGTTCACGAAATTGCTGTCGTAACGCCCCTGCAGGCCGATGACGGTCTCGCTGTCGAGCGTCCCGAGCTTGTTCTTGAACGTGTAGGTCGTGACGCCGCCGAAGGTCCAGCGATCCTCGTTCTGGGCCTCCTGGTCGCCATTGACCGGGTCATCCAGATAATGGGTGAAATTGTTCCACAGCGTCATCGTCGCATGGATGCCATAGAGGCTGAGCGAGAATTTGCCGTTGTCGCCGACCGGTTTGTCGAGATGCCCGGACAGGCTGTAGCGCAATGACTTGCTGTGGTCGGTCGGGTCGAGCGTGCCATAACGATCGATCAGTCCCTCGTCGATCGCACGCTGCGGCTGGTCGGTGATCAGGCCGCCCTCGCTCTGATAATACATGCCGGTCAGGCTGAAGCCGTCGGTCGACGAGCCCTGCGTGTAGCGCAGCACCGTATTGATCTTCTTGAAATTCTGCGGCGGATGCCAGGGACCGTCGAAATGCGCGAGTTCGATGGCGCCCAGCAGCCGCTTGTCCGTCCCCAGAGAAGCAGTGCTCGTTCCAAACAGCGACTGATACCCGTCGGTGCCGACCATTGCGGTCACCATCGTCGGCAGTTCGTTGGCAAGGCGCGTGTGCGATGAGGCGACCGATCCGAAATCGCCGATCGCGGCATAATAGGGGCCCTTGGTGTAATCGATGCCTTCGACGATTTGCGGGATCAGGAACGCAAGATCGGAATAGCCCTGACCATGGGTATTGGTCGGCTTGTTGACCGGCATGTCGTCGACGAAATTGGCGAAGTCGGTGCCATGGTCGAGATTGTAACCACGGATCAGATACTGGTTCGCCTTGCCCTCACCCGAATGGATGGTGACGACGAGGCCGGGAATGCTCTCGAACAGCTGGCCGGGACGGTAGATGGGGCGAAGCTCGACTTCCTTGGCGGTGATGACGCCCTGGCTCGCGGTCGCCGCTGTGCCGAGCAGATCGAGGCGCGATGCCGTAACGACGATGTCGGGACCGCCGCTGGGCGTCGTGCCCGCATCAGAAGCCGCGTCCGCCGCATCGGCGTCCGAAGCGGGTGCTGTGTCCTGCGCGTGCGCAGCGATTGCCCAGAAAGACGCCAGTGCGAGCAGCGCGCACTTGTAACTCCGCATATATAGAACCGCCCTTTGTTGACTTGGTCCATTAGCGGGCTAACGAACTATGCGAGAGCAACAAGTTATGAACGGTTGCGGGTCAGAGCTGTAACGTTACAAAGTCCCGGAGGGGCGTCGCGCATGTGTCAAGGCATGTTTCCCGTGGCATTGCCCGGGGCGGAAGCGGCATTCACGCTGTCCCACATGCCTTCGGCCGTGCGTGGTCCCGCAGCGATCAGCGTGCCGCGCAGATTTTCGTCGCCCACGCCGTCGACCGCGAACAGCGCCTCGAAATAGCCGTCCTTCCCGACCTTCTCCAGCTTGTCCAGCAGCGCCGGATTGTTCACGATGTCCGCCGCCTGCAGCAAGGCCGGATCGCGCGTGCCCGCGACGATGAGAATGTGATTGCCGTCCGGGCCTGGCAGCATGGCGACATAGGCGTAGTTGCGCATCGCCGTTTCGCCGTCCTGCGGCGGGTCGGCGACATAGACCTTCCCGGTCTTGGTATCGATGAGCTCGTCGAAGCTGCCGCCGAAGTCGAAGCGCGAATTGGAAAAGACCGGCTGCTGCAATATCCCCAGCCCGCTCATCAGGCCGACATAGATGATGTCGCCGCTTTTGAAGTCGGACGGCGACAGCTTGGACGACGGCACCACCGGCACGACATGGCGGCCGGCCAGGCCCGGCGTCACGATCGGCATGATCGACCGCAGGGCATAGGCCGTGCTGACCGGCAGATAATAGAGGTTAAGGTCGACGAGCTTGTCGCGCAAGTCGGGATGGTCCATCACCAGCGCGTCGAGGTCCTCCCGCGAATTGACGGCATATTCGCGCACCAGACGCGCCGGCTCCGACCCCGGCTTGTCGCGCTCGCCCATGATATAATAGTCCCCCGGAACGATGGTCAGTGTGCGGTGCCCGGCGATGAAAGGCGACCAGACCGCCGTCTTGCGAACTGTCGCCAGACCGTCGTCGCTGGGCCAGAAATGCACCGCTGCCAAGGCAAGGACGGCGCCGGTGACCAATCCCGTCACAACCATCGCGATCCAGGCGAGCGGATGCCACGGCCGAACCGCCGGCAGGTCGAGATCCTCCTCTTCCTCGGCCTCCTCCGGCGCGGCGAGCCGGAAGCGATAGTCGCCCTTGGGCAGGGTCAGGCGCTCGGCTTCGGTCGACCCCAGGCTCGCATGATAATCGTCCAGCTTCTTGCGCAGGCGATGGACATAGACCCGCACCGAAGCATCAACGAGCAGGTCGGCTTCCGACTTGCCGAACACATCCGACGCGACCTCGACTTCCTTGGGGCTTTCGCCGGCCAGCGTGCGCGCCAGCAGATAGTCGAACAGCCGATGGAGCATGCGCGAACGGCCGAGACCGCCTGATGCCCTGATCCGCTCGGCAGCGGCCGACAATCGCTCGAGTTCGTCGCTTGAGGCCACGGGCTCCGTCCAGGAATGATGGCCCGCTTGAGGACCGCAAAAGCTCAATATGCGCCCTCTAGCAACATGCCCGTCACAGGGCGATCATTAGTTTCGATCTTGCCCCGCTCGGGGGCCCGTCAGGATTTTCTGGCAGGTCCCCGTCATCTGCCTGGTGTAGCTCGCATCCTTCCCCAGCGTCTGGCCAAGGATGTCGAGGCCCTGGGCGCAGTCCTGGCGCGCCTCGGCCATGCGTCCCGCCTTGGCCAGGACGGTGGCGCGGTTGACAAGCAGGTCGCCATGATTGGGGTGCAGCTTGCGATAACTCGCATCATAGTTCGCCTTGGCATCGTCCAGCGTCTTGAGCGCGCCCGCCGTATTGCCGCGATCCGACTGGATGAGCCCCAGATAGACCTCGGCGATGCCGATCAGATAATGCGGCCCCTTGAAGGCCTCGCGGTAGATGGCGATCGCCTGGCGCAAGGATTTCTCCGCCTTGTCGAGCCGATTCTGCGCCTGGTAGATTTGCCCCTGCATCGACAATGAATCGGCAAGAATACGGTTGTCGGGGTCGAGCACCCTTTGCTCGATCACCAGCGCCTTGCCGATGTCCTGCTCGGCCTCATTGTAGTCGGCATCCTGCCTTGTCCTGTCGGACTGGCCCGCCATGAACGCATTCTGCGCAAGGGCGAACCAGGTCTGCCCGGTGACGAGATGAACCTCGCCCATCTCGTGCCGGAAGATGTCGAGTGCCTGTAGCAAGTTTCGCTTGGCGAGATCGAACTGGCCGTCATCCGACAGCAGCAGTCCGAGATTGTTGAGGACATAACCGACCTCCTTGCGGTCGATATCCTTGCTCTGGCGATAGAAGGCGAGCGCGCTGTTGAACGCGGCAATGCCCTGTTTGGTCTGGCCGGCGGCGATATCGATCATGCCGTCGATCCGCGCGGCTTTGCCCCGGTTTTCAGGATAAAGGCTGAGATCAGGGCCCATGACCTGCCGCGCGGTCGCCAGCGCCTTGCGGGCATCATCGAGCCGCCCGACCAGCATTTGAGTGCTCGCGAGCGTGATCCAGGCATTGACGCCTTCCACGCCTGCCTTGCGCACGGCCGGCATCGAGCCGTCGATCGCCTTGCGCGCATCCTCGTAAAGACCGAGATTGTTGTACGCCTTGCCCAGCGTGGCGATGAGCCGCGCCTGGACGACGGGCTGGCTCGCCAGTTCCTTGCGCGCCCGCTCCGCTCCGCGGTTGAGGATCGTCTGCGCGGTCACCGTCTTCGGGTTTTCCGTCTGCGGGTCGGCGAGCGCGAAGGTGCCGATCAGGAAGTCGGACGTCGCCCGGGACGTCGCCGACTCCTTCTCGGCGATCTGGCGCTGCTCATTGGCCTCGATGCGGCGCTGATTGGCATAGATGGCGAGGCCGCCGGTCACGATCATGCCGACAACCGACGCGGTTGAGAGCATGGCCAAGCGCCGCATCCGCCGCTGCGCTTCGCGCTGGACAATCGCGTCGAGTGTGACGCCGGTCAGGCCAGCGACCAGCTTGAGCGTGGCGAGGCGTTTGCCGTCAGTGTCCTTGCGCAGATCGGCGGCAATCGGCTCGGCCGGTATGTCTGAAATCTTCCCGTCGATGACCTTGTAGCGCAGCGCCCGCGGAAAGCATTCCTGGTCCGCCGTGTCGGCCGACATCGAACCATAGGGGATACCCGAGGCGATCAGCGCCAGAACGCGCGCTTCGCCATGCATGCGCTTGAAGTTGACGATCTCCGCCTCGACCCAGGGCGATTTGGCCGAGGCCGGCGAGCAGATGACGATGATGAACATCGTGTCGGCCAGCGCGGCATTGATGACCGTGCCGAGATCGGACGATGCCGGCAGTTCGTCCCGGTCACGGAAGATCGGCGTCAGCTTGCGCGGGACCGGTCCGACAGGGGTGACGGTTCCCACCAGCTTCCTGGGGATCCTGAAGCCTTCAAGAACCTTGTGCAGCCACTGGACGACAGCCTTGTCGCGGTGACTGTAGCTTATGAAGGCGCGATAACGGTATCGCGCCTCCGGCTCGGGAACGATCCGCCGGGCGCTACCAAGCACCTATCGAAGCCAGAGGCCGTCGTCGGGTGCGCATCCGCGCCCCGACAAAGGCGAAGCCGCAGATCATCATCAGCCAGGTCGACAGCTCCGGGATGGCGGTCAGGGTGATGACGCCATTTTCGAAGGTCGGGAGTCCCAGATCCGTCTCCGGGAAAGCCAACGGATCGTCCTCGGGCGGCTTGATGAAGCGGATGTTCGGATCGGGGTCCGGGTCTGCGTTGAAGCCGAACAGGCCCAGGGCGAAGGCCTGGACCCCCGTGTCGCCGGTTGTGCCGCCGCCTCGCCCGATCGGATCGCCGAACGCCGCATAGGTAACCAGGCAGGCATCGTCGCATTCCGAGGAGCTGTAGCTCGAGACGGTCGTCTCATAGGTGAGCGTGGTGCTTTGTCCGGCGCCGAGCGGGTTGGCGAAATTCAGCGTGACGTTCGTCGGATCCCACAGCTCGCTCCAGTAGGAGCCGGGATCGGAAATCGTCTGGATGTTCAGGAGCTGCTGGGCGGCCGGATTCAGGTCGGCCACCATGTAATTCGTGCCGGTGCCAAGGTCACGCAACAGCGTGAAGCTGCCCGAAAGGTCCAGGAGGACGCTGCCGCCGCCGCTGATCTTGAAGTCGAAGCTCGCGCCGCCAAGCGTGGTGAAATCGTCATTATAGGCCGAAGGCGCGAAGTCCTGTAGCAACACCGAGCCGCCGAGCGTGTTATCCGTCGGGCCGCAGGAATTGAGCTCGTCGAGGCAGCTCTTGTCGCCGACGAACCAGCCCATGCCGGCGCCGAGGATCGTCGAGTTCAGGACCGGCGTGACCGTATTGCCCGAGTCATTGGTCAGCGTCACCTTCAGGACGGTGTGCGACGTGGCTTCCGAATAGAAGCCGGCGGCGCTGTTGCCGTCGCGGAAAGCGATCTTGCCCGAGTCAACATTCGCTGTTGACGAAAAGACCGCGGCCGACCCCCATGACTGACTGCCGCCCTCAAGACCGACATTCGGCTTCGACGTGCCGGATTCGATGTCTCCACCTGGCAGCGGCGGATTCACGATCGTCAGTGAACCCGTGGTCGTCGTGAAAATGCCGCTGACAGTTGCCATTGCCGGCGCGGAAAACACCGCCGCCGCACACGCCAAGCTGACGTACATCCCGGTGAATTTATGCATCTCGTTTGCCCCCACAAAACGTCATGCAGTGTCACGCGGGAACATGGTCGCCGTCAAGTGCGTTGTTAACTGTCTAATCACCATGGGGCCAGCCGCTTTTTATGAAGGGCCTTCCAAATTAACTCGTTCGAATTCAGATGATTGACTTTGGAAAGAATCTGAGCGCGCCCGTCAGGGAAGCCGGTCTCGCATCCGAAGCTCGAACGAAGCCCGTTTTATATTGAAACAGTTTTGAGGACGCTCAACCGGGCAATTCGCTCGGTCGCGCCTCGGACATGAGGCGCCACTGGTCGACTTCCGAGAGCATGATATCCGTCAGACGGCGCAAGCGCGCCGACAGGCGCCCGCGTTCGACCGGGTCCCTTCCGATCGCGACGCGAAGCCGTTCGAGCTGGTTGTGGATGGCATGTGACCGGTCGCCCGCGGCGGCGAAATCACCATGCATGCGGATGCCGTAGAGCGCCGATCCCACCGCCGGCAGCAGCGAGGAAAGAAAGGTCACGACCGCGGTCACGTCGACCGCTTCCTCATGGCCATGCTCGGTCCCGGTCATTTTCGCGATGATCCAGACCATGCAGGCGAAGATCGTGATGACGAACAGGGCGTCGCCCACATGGCGCAACCAATGTTCGATCTTGCGCATGCGCTTGGCATTGGCCTCATGATAGTTGCGCTGCTCGACCACGAGCTTGAGGACGCGGTCGCGAATCAGCACGAGCCGCTCTCCGCTCAGCTTGATCGGCGGAACACCGATTTCCCGCGCCGTCGCGCGCGAGTACCAGCCGGGCATGGTTGGTGGGCCGGCGAGGTCGCCGCGGCGGCGCAACGGCAGCCTGCCAAGGGCGCTGGAGAGCGACAGGAGCCGCAACAGCTCGGCAAGATAGCGCGCGTCGATCCACTGGCGGTGCCAGCCCGAGTTGGCGGCCTTTCGCGTCCGGTACACGATGGCCAGGATGACCATGAGCTCGGCCATCACGAAATAGACCTTGAACGGTGGAATGAGCAGGCCGGACAGCGACAGCAGGACGGCCACGGCGCCCATCACGAAATTCGAGACGAAGCCGCTGCGGTAGCGCAGCGCGAAGACATTGGCCGCCATGTCCGCGCATCTGAAGCGCGGCTCCAGGATCGTCTCGACCCGATGCTGCCGGGCGGAACCGGGCGCGAACGCCTCAATCAGCGGCTCGATCTGGGAGGTGCTGTCTTCCAGTGTCGGCCGCCGGAACGCCGCCTTGAAGGTGCGCGCCCGCGTCACCGCCATGAGCATGGGATAGGCGATCGAGGACGCATGTAGCTGTTTCGTATCGCCGAACAGGTCCCAGATGCGCAGGCTCATCGTCGGCGGCGGCATGAGCAGCGCCCGGATCAGCTTGTCGAGCGTCTCCTCGAGCTGGGATGTCGCCACCGTCTCCAGCGTCGGCATGTCGTGCGGTTCACTGTCGATCCCGCTCCAGAACAGCCGCACCTCCTTCTCGGCCTTGGCGTCGATCACCAGCACGGGCGCATGTTCGGCAATGGCCTCGTTGAGGATTTCCGAGGTACCGCCCTGCCCTCCGGCCGGCTCACCGTCCCAGATGGCGATCAGAATGTCGCACTGGTGAAGCGTGAGCATGCCGACTGCCTCATAGGCCTCGTCGGCCGGCCCCTGATCCTCGTCGAGCGACACGATGTGGGACGCGGATGCATAGAGCCGGTCGAATGTCGCAACCTGCTCGTCGGTGAAATCCTTGCGGTAGCGCCCGTGTGAAAAAGGAATGCACACTTCGAGGTCGGCGCCCATCTCCAGCACGACGTCGGCAGCGATCGAATCCGCGCCGGCGGCAAGCGGCGAGACCAGGACAAGCCTCGGCGGCGCGACCGAAAAACAGTCGCTCTGTTCCTCTTGAATCTTGGCGAGTTCGGCCTTGATGTCGGCGAGGACAGCGCGCAGCTGCCGCTCGATGGTCGGGATGGACTCGCTCTTGAGGCGTGGCGGCCGATGCCCGGTGATGCCCAAGCGCAGTTCAAGCCGCGGCTTCAAAGTCTCCATTTCCGGTCAGCCCCCGCCTGACAAAGATTGGATCGCCAGCGTCCAATTTCGCTTCCTTACATAGGCTCGCCGCCCCTGCGCAATGATCGGCTTTTACCTCGCGCCGAGCCGCGGACATTTGCAAGGAAATCAACGGCCATTCGCGAACCGTTACGCGCTGAAAGATTTGCTTGCGCACGGAGAGTCCGCTAACCCTCAAGAGGTGGGCGAAATCCGCGTCGCCTGGCCAAAAACGCTCCGAAAGAGCGAAAATCGTGGAGGGGATTTTTGAATGCGCACGCGATTGGCTTTCACCCTGGCCACGGCCCTCATCGGTTCCCTGTCTTTCGCCCCCTTCGTCCATGCCGATGCGCCGCCCACCCCCGGCGACTGGCCGCGCTATACGCGCAGCTATGACGGCGACCGGTTCTCGCCGCTCAAGCAGATCAATACCGGCAATGTGTCGCAACTGACGCAGGCCTGGTCGCTGCGCATCGCGCCCAATGGCGGCGGCGCGCTCGTCTCCAGCGCGACGCCGATCGTGATCGGCGGCGTCATGTATTATCCGACCGGCCCCGCCGTGCTCGCCCTCGACGCGGCGACCGGCAGGGAGATCTGGCGCCATGCCGTCAGCGGCGGCGCCGCCCGCCGCGCCGTCACCTACTGGCCGGGCGACAAGAGCCATGGGGCCCGCATCTATTATTCGACCGGCAAGACCATGTGGGCGCTCAACGCCGCGACCGGCGAGCCGGACAAGAGCTTCGGCGACAATGGCAGCATCCAGCTCGTGCTCGCCTATCCCTATCCGCCGACCATCTACAAGGATGTGATGGTGACGGGCGCGCAGACCGCCGAGATGATCAAGGGCGAGAGCGGCGACACCAACGCCTATGACGTCGTCACCGGCAAGCATCTCTGGCGTTTCCACACCGTGCCGCAGCCCGGCGAGGTCGGTCACGAGACCTGGCTCGACGATGGCTGGAAGGAGCGCTCGGGTACGAACGTCTGGGTCTGGTACATGACCGTCGACGAGGCGAGCGACACGCTCTACATGTCGGTCGGCGGCCCCTCGCCCAATTATGACGGCACCACACGCCCCGGCGCCAACCTGTTCGGCAATTCGATCGTTGCCGTCGACATCCACACCGGCAAGCTGCGCTGGTATTACCAGACGATCCATCACGACCTGTGGGACAGCGATCTCCCCGCTCCGCCAGTGCTGTTCGATGCCAAGGTCAACGGCAAGACCGTGAAGGCGCTCGCCGAGACCGGCAAGCCGGGCCTCATGTATATTCTCGACCGCACCAATGGTAAGCCCATCTTCGGCGTGGACGAGAAGCCGGTCGCCAAGGCGGACGTGCCGGGCGAATGGTATTCGCCGACCCAGCCGATCCCGCGCAAGCCCGTGCCGCTCTCGCGCAAGACCTGGGATCAGAGCGACATCGTCACGGCCGACGACACCAGCCCCGAGCATGTCGCGGCCTGCAAGGCGCTGCTCCAGTCCTATGGCGGCACCTTCTTCAATGCCGGGCCGTTCACGCCCTACTTCCTTCACAAGGACGGGGAGCCGATCAAGGCGTCGATCAACCTGCCGATGAACGGCGGCTCGGTCTGGGGCGGCTCGGCAGCCGATCCCAATACCGGCATGATCTACATCAACACCAGCGAAGGCGGCAGCATCGGCTGGATGGAGGAGCGCAAGCCCGGCGCCGACTATGGCCGTGGAACAGCGGGCTCCACCCAGAAATATGATCGCGGCAATCTGACCGGTCCCGGCGCCTATGCCTCGTTCAGCGCGAGCTACAAGGACGCCGAGGGCAAGATCCATAACTATCCCTGCATCCGCCCGCCCTGGGGTCGGCTGATCGCGGTCAACGGCAATACCGGCGATATCGCCTGGGCGACGCCGCTCGGCATCAGCGACGACCTGCCCGAAGGCAAGCAGAAGACCGGCCGCAACAATGGCTCGGGCGGGCCGATCGTGACCGCCGGGGGGCTCGTCTTCGTCGGCGCGACCGACGATCGCCGCTTCCGTGCGTTCGACGCCAAAAGCGGCAAGGAACTCTGGACGGTCAAGCTTGCGCAGAGCGCGCAGGCCGTGCCGATCACCTATCAGGGCAAGGATGGCCGCCAATATGTCGCGGTGACCGCGGCGGCCTTCGGCGGCTCGGCCCGTGGACCGGACGGCAAGCCGCTCAATGACGAAGCGCTGGTCGTGTTCGCGCTGCCAAAATGAGAAACGGAGAGGTTTCAATGAAGAAGACCATGGTCACCCTGGCCGCCGGCATGATCGCGGCGAGCGCGCTTGCCCAGCCACCCGCACCTGCTCCAGCGGCACCGGGCCGGATCACCACACCGGAGGGCGCATCGATGGATTCAGGCGCAGACCTCGCCTACAAGCCCGGCCAGTTGACCCAGCAGCAACTGATGGCCTCCACGCGCGACCTGTTCGCACAGAACTCGGCCAATGTGTTCCGCCGCTTCCCGCGCGAGGCGACCGAGCAGATGGTCAAATTCTATGTGAACGCGCTCGGGCTCAAGTCGCTCAACCCGATCCAGCTCACTTCGACGCAGCAGATGCTGCTGACCGGCGTCGGCACCGGCCAGATCAAGCTCTCGGCCGGCACGCAGGGCAACCGCCTCTATCATCTCGACGGCGGCTACAAGGCAGGCACCGGTATCCGCTATTTCCGCCTCACCTATCCCGACGCTGCCGTCGTGACCAAGCGCTTCACCGACGCCGGTTTTGCCGCGCCAAAGTTCGAGAATGAGGGCGACGGCACCAGGGCCGCGATGGTGACCGATCCGGGCGGCTTCCAGATCGAGGTCGTGATCAAGCCCGGCGCCAAGGACGGCAGCAATGACGGCGTCGGCGTCGGCATCAGCGTCTCAAACCTGGAGAAGAGCCGCGCCTTCTATCGCGAATTTGTCGGGCTCGATGAGCTGCCGCCGGTCAAGGACAAGGTGCTGGGGTTGACGCTCTATCCCTATCGCCGCGGCGAGACGATGATGTACCTCTATCATGCCGGCGACAACCTGCCGAAGGACAATGGCAGCGCCGGCATCCAATATGTGGTCTCGGACACGCCGATGGCGGCCGCGCGGGGGGCCGCGCGCAATGTGCCGATCGAGACGCCGCTCAACAAGCTGCGCGGCTTCGATCTGGTCACCATCTGGCTCAACGATCCCGATGGCGTGACCAATTATTACGCTCAGATCACACGGCGTCCCGCGGCCGCTGCGGCGACACCAGCACCCGCCTCGGCGCCCGCGCCGGCCATGCCGACGATGCCAGTTGCGCCGTCCGTGAAAACGATGAACTGATCCGGATTTTCGTGGCGAAAGGCTGGCTTAGCCGCCGGCCTTGAGTTCATTTCTTCGCGACATGCGCGATATAATAGGCGATGTCCGCGATTTCCTGCGGCGTCATCTGGCCGCCGAAGGCCGGCATGGCGCCCTGGCCGTTGGTCACCCGCGTCTTGATGAAGTCCTCGGTGAGCCCGGCACCGTCGAAATGCGGGCCGACATCGCCATGGGCATCGGCATCGGCGAGCGAATGACAGGCGCCGCAACCCCAATTGCTGAACAGGTCGCGGCCCCTCTGGATACGCGCGGCGTCCAGCTTGTCGGCGGCCGCCGGAGCCGCGGCCGGTTGCTGTGCCGGGAGACGGCCCGCCAATGTCGCGGTCGCGGCCAACGCCGCCGCCACGAGCCCGATCCGCGCCGCCCTTTGCGTCCGCATCGCCTTCTTCATCTTGCCTCCTCGTTCAGCCTGACGGCCGGATCACGCCTACCCTGTCGTCATGACGGATCGTCCCCGAACCGGCGATGAACCACTCATAGGGCTTATATTCATGGGGTACAGATAGACGACAAGCCGCGACTGCGAATGCAGCCACGGCTTGCAGTCCATTCAACCCGGCCGCAACCGGGCGATGCGGCTTACTGGCCCTGCGCGCGCTTGGCGGCGGCGATCACGGCTTCCGTGGTCGGGTTGCCCAGCGAGAGCTGCTGGCCGTTCGGGAAGCTGATTTCGGCCGCGGAAGCACGGGTGTCACCGTCGCGCGAGCGGAAAGCCTGCACGGTGATCTGGGTGCCCGGGGGCAGCGAGTTTCTGTTCCAGCCACGACGCAGCAGAGCCGAGGGAGCGCCGCCTTCGACGCGCCATTCGACATGCTTGCCGTCCGGGCCGACCACGTCGATGTGGATCCAGCTGTGCGGGTTGACCCACTCGAACTTGATCACCTTGCCTTCGAGCTTGACCGGCTTGCTCGAGTCGAACTCGGCACCGAACGAGTGGTGAGCGTAGGCGACGCCCCCACAGCTTGCCATCAATATGGCGCCGATAACGCCGGCGCGCCAGCTTTTCATACGCACGTTGGGGTTACTCCTTCATTTGATTCCTGTGACTGACATCCTCGGAACAATCGTTAGCTTAGCAACTATCTCATGTCCCCACCATGAACGCCAAGATTAATTTTTCGCCGGTGCATTTGCCTCGCCACCGACGCCCGAAGGACCCTTGGTCTCGTGGAGGTCGCCATAGAGGAACTCCTCGGAATAGGGAACGCAACGGAAATCCATCAGCTCGGCATTGGGCTCAAGGCGACGATAGAGGGTCAACTTGATCTTCCACGGCTTGGTGTACAGATCGGGATCTGTGATCGTCGCCTCGTAAGCGATATGATCCTTGTCAATGAGCGTGAACTTTTCCGTCACCGAGGAGTTCGAGCCCAGATAGTTGCCCGAGCGGTCGAGCCAGGTCTTGTTCTCCATCATCTCGCCGGCCGGCGCCTTATATTCGCCGGGGCTCTGCGAGAGCGTCACGACCTCGAGCGAATTGCCCTTCCACGAGCCGTAGGACGTGCCCATCCAGGTGTCGATCGACGGCACGCCGACCGGGCCCATCTTGATGGCGCGATTGGCGTTCGCATACTCATAGACCATGAGCATGTCGCCCTTCTCGCCCTGGATGATCTGGAACGGGAAGCTCATATAGGTCGCGCGCGGAATGCCCGGCAGATAGCAGGCCGCTTCCGGATCGTAGCGCGGCGCGGTGGCGCGATAGGCATCGCGCTGCTTGAGGGCATCGGGCTTGTAAGGAATGACACCGCCTTCGACGACGCCAAGGCCGCCATGGATGGCACCGAGCGCACCGACCTGCCGTGAGCCGCTCGGCGAATCGCCCGAATCATGCGGCTCGAGATTGTAGTTCGCCTCGGTGATCGCCTGCCAGATGCCGTTCAGGTTCGGATGGCCACCGAGCGTGGCCATCGAGCCGCCGCTCTTCATGACCGGCTTGGCAGCGGGCTTGGCAGCGGCGGCCGGAGCAGCGGCAGCCGGCTTCGCGGCGGCGGGCTTCTTCTGGGCCTGGGCATCGGCAATGCCGGCACCGGCGATGATAACCGCCGCAGCCGCGGCCAGCTTCAGATACTGTTTCATCCGCGAAAGATCCTCCCGTTCAACTCTGATTATGGAAGCGCGTAGGCGACAATCGTGCCCCCCGCATTGATGGCGACATATTGTTTGCCACTGCGCCCCCGATAGCTCATCGGATTGGCATTGGCATTATTGCTAAGCTTGGCTTCCCACAACTCTTTTCCGGTGGTTGCGTCGAAAGCCCGGAAGCGCCTGTCGTTGGTGGCGCCCACGAAGACGAGACCGCCTGCGGTCACGGTCGGGCCGGCACTGCCGCTGTTGCCCTGAAGCTGCTTGCCCTCCGGCAAACCGTCGACCAGACCGAGCGGAACCTTCCACTTGATCTCGCCGGTATTCGCGTCGACCGCCACCAGCTGGCCCCAGGGACCCTTGTAGCAATTCGCCTGTGGCCCCTGTCCGCGGCCCTTGTCGTCATATTTGCCGCTGATCGGTGCCGAGAAGCTGAAGAACGGCCCCTTGCCGTCAACGCTGGCGCGGTCATAGTCGCCGGCAACCGTCGCATCGAAGCTGTATGACTTGGCGCCCTCGGGCACCTTCTCGGTCCAGCCGACCAGCGAGGTTGCCTGGGCGTTGTAATAGACCCAGCCCGTGGCGAGGTCGGCCGCGCCGCCGCCCCAGTTCACGCCGCCGGTGCCGCCGGGCAGCTGGATGGTCGAGCGCGGCGGGTCGCCGTCCTTGTGGAACATGAAGGGCGTGTAGGGGCCCTCATTGATATAGCCGCCGGCCTTGTCCCACATCGCCTGGCAAGCCGCCGCATGCTCGGGCGTCGTATCCGCGCCGGTGACGATGTCCGCCTTCGTCATCGAATTGCGGCTGAGCGCGGGCGTCTTGACCGGGAAAGGCTGGGTCGGTGAATACCACTCGCCCGGCACGTCGCCCTTGGGGACCGGCCGCTCCTCGACCGGGAGGAACGGCTTGCCGTCGGATTGATTGAGCTCGAAGAACAGGCTCGACTTGTTGATCGTAACGATGGTCGGCTTGCCCTTGATCGTCAGCAGCGGGCCGGTGCTCGGCTGGTCCGTGTCCCACAGGTCGTGGTGCACGGCCTGGAAATGCCACTTGTACTTGCCGGTCTTCAGGTCGACCGCGACGATCGAATTGCCGAACAGATTGGCGCCCGGCCGGCTGCCGCCCCAATAGTTGGGCGAGCTGTTGCCGATCGGCAGGAAGATGGTGTCGGTCGCCTCGTCGACAGGCGCGGCGAAGCCCCACATATTGGTGCCCGAACGGCCCCACCAGCCCGAGTTCAGCCAGGTGTCGTGGCCGAGCTGGCCAGGGCCGGGCACGGTCTGGAATTCCCACAGCTTCTTGCCGGTGCGCACATCGAAGGCGCGCGGATTGCCGGGAACGCCGAGCGGGTTCTCGAGCGTCGCGGCGCCGATCACGGCGACGTCGCCGCCGATTGTCGGCGTGCCGCCATAGCCCGGATCGACGGCGACCGCGCCGTTGGCGCCGAACGAGGTGACCGGCTGGCCGGTCTTGGCGTCGAAGGCCATGAGATTGCTGCCGCTCATCACCAGCAGTCGCGCTGGCGTCTTGGCGTCGCCCGCCCAATAGCTGACGCCGCGAGTCGAGAAGGTCGCGCCTGCGCGGGCATTGGGATCGCGCGGCAGCGTGTAGGTCCAGATCTCCTTGCCGGTGTCGGCATCGAGCGCAACGAGGCGATTGCCCGCCGGGAAGTACATGACGCTGCCGATCACCAGCGGCACCTGCGAGCCCGACGTGCGCATCGGATAGGACCAGGCCAGGGTCAGCTTGGCCACATTGTCGCGATTGATGTCCTTGAGGGGCGAGTAGCGGGTGCCTGCCGGATCGCGATTGATGCTCGCCCAGTCGCTGTCCGCAACCTTGCCCAGAGCCGCGTTGCCGGCGACAAGTGCGATGGCCATCGCGGCGGCACTATAAAGGCTTCTTGCGACCCGCATGCGTCCTCCCTCCCAAGGTTCGATAACGTTTCAGAACCGTTTCGTAACTTGCCTGTCGTGGCAAGACACGAGACGGTGTCCAACCGCTTCTGAACCCGACCTAGAGGGAGTCGACCAGTTTGACAATGTCCGGAATCGGGATGTTAGTTGTTTTTGACAACAATGTGTCCCTTGGGCTACGTCCCGGCGCCGTGACCATTCCCTCATGCCGTCACACAGCGAATGGATGAATTTCCTTGGCGGTAGGTCGATAGCTTGCTAAGCTTCTCGCCGGCACAACAAAGCTAAAAGGAAGGATAAGGCTGTTTCGCCGGACGGCGGCGGCCTCATGCAAGGAAGGCAAAAAAATGGCCGGCATAGGCGAAACGATATTCAATTTGACGGAGTGGCTGCGAACCACGCCGCTCGTGGATTTTGCGCTGTGGCTCAACGCGAAGCCGATGAGCGAATGGGTTCAGTCGCATTTCTACATGGTTCCGATCCTGCAGATGTTTCACATCCTCGCGATCGCGATGGGCTTCGGGGGCGTGCTGCTGTTCAATCTGCGGCTGGTCGGCCGGAGCGGCGCCGGAACAACCGTCGCGCAGTCCGCGCACCGCTACATGCCCTGGATGTGGGGATCGCTGGTCGTGCTGCTCCTTTCCGGCATCGGCATGGTCTTCGGCGACCCGGTCCGCCTGCTGGTCAATCCCGTCTTCTGGATCAAGATGATCCTGTTCGTCCTGATGCTGCTGTTGAGCATCGTGCACCTGTCGACGGTGTCGAGGAAGCTCCGCGGCACCGCGAACTGGGAACCGGCGCGGAGCGCCGGCCCGGCGATTCGCATCAGCGCCTACACGCTCATCATACTTTGGCTTTGCATCATGGCAGGTGGGCGCTTCATGGCCTACGCGCCGATGTAAGGAGGGGATAAAAACAATGCTCTTTCCGGCTCTCTGGCACGCCATCCAATATTCCAGCTTTGGCGTCTTTCTCGCGGAATCGCCCTGGGCGTTCCCGACGTTCGAGACCATCCACGTGTTCGCGCTGGTGACCGTGTTCGGCACCATCGCGGTCATGGACATGCGGATGATCGGGCTCGCCTCCCGGGGCCGCGCGATGACCGAGGTTTCGCGCGACACGCTGACGCTGACCTGGACGGCCTTCGTGGTCGCCGCCATCACCGGCACGCTGCTGTTCTGCAGCAAGGCCGGCTCCTACATGGTCAACCCGTGGTTCCTGTCGAAAATGAGCCTGATGGCCGTCGCCGGCCTCAACATGTTCATCTTTCACTTCTTCCCCTGGAAGAACGTCAAAAATTTCGACACGGCCCGGGTCATTCCGGGGAATGTCCGGCTCGCCGGCTTCATCTCCCTGCTGCTGTGGATCACGATCATCTGCTGCGGCCGCATGATCGGCTTCACGCTCGACAAATATCTGCCGGCCGACGCGCCGGGCGGCGCGGATGCCGGTCCTCCGGCATCCTGATCGGCAAGCAGGACGAGAAACGAAAGCCCCCGCTTCGGCGGGGGTTTTTTGTGCAGCAACGCATGCAGCATTTTGATCCAGTTCAATGAGTCTCCGGCCCGCTTCTGGTCGAACCGAGCCGTTGGTCGACCGGCCAACGCCAAGCTGAAGGTCCGGTGTCGCCGCCGGCCTTCCCGGACGGAGGCAATGACGGATGTCGATAGGCGATAGTTTATTCCACATGACCCAGTGGCTGCGAACGACCTGGGTGGTCGATTTCTCGCTGTGGGTCTCGAACACCTCCGCCTGTCAGTGGCTGCAGGGCCATTTCATGGCGATCCCCACCTTCCAGACCATTCACATCCTGTCGATCGCCATCCTGTTCGGCTCGGCGTTGATGGTGAACCTGCGGGTCCTGGGCGTTGCCGGCGGCGGCCATAGCGTCGAGGCCACGACCCGGCGCTTCATGCCCTGGCTGTGGGGCGGGCTCGCCGCTCTCATCGTCTCGGGCGTCGTGCTGCTGGTGAGCGAGCCGGTGCGGAACATGGTCAACCCCTTCTTCTGGATCAAGATGGGGATACTGCTGGTCGCCGCGATTCTGACGCTTTGGTTCCACAGTTCCGTAAGCCGGGCGATGGGCAAATGGGACCAGTCGAATACCGGCCATGGCGGGATCAAGGCGGGCGCCGCGGCGCTCATCCTGCTGTGGTGCCTGGTCATGGCTGGCGGTCGCTGGATCGCCTACGCCCCGGTTTGAGGAGAGAGAAACATGCTGTTGCACCCACTCTGGCAAGCCCTCGAAAATTCGGGCCTCGGGCAATATATCGCCAGCTCCGAGATCGCTTTCCCGATGCTCGAAACGCTGCATGTGATCGCGATCGCGACAGTCGTCGGCACGATCGCCATCATGGACCTGCGGCTCCTCGGCCTCACATCCCGGCGATGGACGATGACCTCGGTCTCGCAGGACACGCTGCGGCTGACCTGGATCGCGTTCGGCATCGCCGTCCTGACCGGCGGGCTGCTCTTCATCAGCAAGGCGACGACCTACATGGTCAATCCCTATTTCCTCTGGAAAATGGTGCTGATCGCCGCCGCCGGCCTCAACATGGCGATCTTCCACCTCGGTGCCTGGCGGACCGTCGGCGGCTGGGAGACCGGCGCCTATATCCCCACCGCGACAAAGGTCTCGGCCGGCCTCTCGCTCGGCTTCTGGATCGCCGTGGTGTTCTGCGGCCGCGTCATCGGCTTCACGCTGGGCATCTACCAGCCGCCGCTCTGAACTTGATCCGCTCTCGCGGATGAGCGGGCCGGTACCGGACAAAGAAAGGGGGCCGAAAGGCCCCCTTTCCTTTTCAGCCTGTCCGCCTCGGCTCTGCTCTACTTCAGCTTGGCCATCACATTGCGCTGGTAGAGGCCGTCGAACAGCTTTGCGGCATCCGGGCTCATCGCCGGACCGATGGCCGACTTGTCATTGGCCTCGAGCAGCATCGCCTCATTGGGCTTGGTTTCCTTGACCGTGCCCCAATGCGGGAGGCCCGGGCCATTGGGATTGCCGGTGCGCGCGAAGTTGACCCAATAGGTCATCATCTGGTCGGCGAGCTTGATGTCCGCCGCGCTCTTGCTGGCAATCGCCGGCGAGCTGACGTCGGGCACTTCGCGCGGCGCTTCCAGATTGCCGAACACATAGGCCAGCTCCGAGGCATGGGTGGCGCCGCCGCTCTTCACGCCCTCGGCGACCGGCGGGACGTGGACGAACTGGTAGACATAGGCCGCCTCGCCCAGCTTGGCCTGCTCGTTGGCATAATGATGCATGAACCAGTTCATGTTCTCGGGGCCTGTGCGACCGTTCATCGCCACGGCCTCGGCATCGGTCGTCGCCGGATAAGCCGAGAGGCCCAGCTCGGCGAGATCGCCCCAGCGCTGGGCAGCGCTCGACTTCCAGCGATCCAGCGTCATCGGCGGACCGAAGCCGCCCCCGAAATCGTCCTTGTTGGAGCCGACCAGCACAGGCACCTTGTTCTGGCGCCCTTCGGCAAAGGTCTTCGACTGGTCCTCGGGGATGATCCAGCCGTCGACGATGATGCCCTGCCCGCGGCCCAGCTTGGCGACCTGGTCGGCCGGCAGCGCCTGCATTTCGGCCAGGGTCTTGATCCCCGCCTTGGTCATCGCGGCGACCGTCTGCTTCTCGGCATTCTCGCGCGAGCCCATCACAGCCGGGTTCAGGCCCGACCAGGCGCCGCTTTCCGAGATCGCCTTTTCGAAGAGGCCCTTGGCCTGCGGCGAACCGGTCAGTGCGGCGGTAATGCAAGCGCCTGCCGACTGGCCGAAGATCGTGACATTGTTCGGATCGCCACCGAATGCGGCGATGTTCGCCTTCACCCATTTGAGCGCGGCAATGCCGTCCGAAAGGGCCTGGTTGCCCGACGCGTTATGACCCGACGCGGCCGTCAACTCGGGGTGCGACAGGAAACCGAACGCGCCGAGGCGATAATTGACCGAGACGATGATCGCGCCCTTGGCCGCAAGCTTGCTGCCGTCCGCGAACGGCATCGAGTTGCCGCCTTCCGAATAGGCGCCGCCATAGAACCAGACCATGACGGGACGCTCCTCGCCCGCGGCCTTGGCGCCGGTCCACACGGCGAGATTGAGGCAGTCCTCCGAGATCTTGGGCGAATCCGGCATGTCGGTCGCCTGATTGACGCCCATCGCGCGCGTCGGCGCCGGCGCCTGGACGCAGGTGTCACCCCATTTGCTGCCGTCGCGCACGCCCTTCCAGCTCGTCTTGACCGGGACGGCCGGCATGAAGCGCAGCTTGCCCACCGGCGCCTCGGCGAAGGGAATGCCCTTGAACACGGTCACGCCGGGTTCCTTGGCGGGGGTGCCCTTGACCAGGCCCTGCGCCGTCTTGACCGGCTTGTCCAAAGCCGCCTGCGCGACCGTTGCGCTCACCAGGAGCGCGGACGCCACGAGCAGGCGCCGCGACATGGATGCAAAAGACATTATTTCTTCCCCTCCCTCTCCTGCGCGCGCTTCGCCCGCGAGGCTGTGATATAGTTTCTCACCTGCACATTGCCTTCGTGGCAGGCATATTCGAACAGCTCATATTTGTCGTTGCGCCGCCAGGGCGCGCGCGCCGTCCAGGGACGCGGATAAACGACCGGATCGTTCCAGGTCATCTCGTAGGTGATGTCGTCATGGTCGGTCATGGTGAAGCGCTCGGTCATCACCGCCTGCTCGCTGACCGGCGTCACATTGCCCGGCGGCGAGCCCCAGGTGCCGACATTGGTCGCCGACGGGCCGAACTTGAAGTTCGTCGTCGTGACGACCAGCGTGTTGCCATTCTCCCAGTGCCCCCGGCTCTCGCCGATCCAGTTGTGGATCGCCGGCGAGATGGTCGCGCGCCCGTCGGTCGGGATGATCCGCGTCTCGTGCACCATCTCGAGCTGGATCGCGACCAGGCCCGGCGACTGCCAGATACGGATGCCGTTATTATAGTTGAAGGTGAACATCGAGGCCGGCATGCCGCGCGTGATGCAGCGGTCCCAGCTGTCGAAATCGCTGACCCAGTCGAAGGTCGCATTGGGCGCGAGATCGGAGCGCATGAGGCCGGAGAGGCGCTTGCCCTCGGCGGTCAGGTCGGGGATACGGCCATTGGGCGGATCGATCACCAGCCCGGTCAGCCGGTTGACCTGGCCCGGCTCCATCCAGGCGCCCATGCCGAGCTTGCCGCTTTTCTGCTCGGTGTCGTAGCGGGTCTGGGTGGGGCCGATCTGCTTCTGCCGCGCGGCATATTCCTCCTCGGTCAGATAATAGCGGTTGCCCTGTGCGGGCGTGCGCTGGAGCGGCGTCATGTTGAGATGGTCGATCGGCCAGGTGCCGCGGAGATCCGGCTCGCCCCAGGGTGTCTTCGCCGGCTTGTAGTTTTTCGGGATCGGCGGGACGGTGACCAGATCCGGGTCCGCCGCCACGCTTGCCGTCACCGGCAGGAGGAGTGACGCCGACGCGAAAAGCGCCGGCGCCATCAAATGCTGAAGCAATGAAACAGACGGCCTCAAGAGGCTTGTCCTCTGATTGCTTGGTCAGATCCTATTCGCGAGCCGGGCCCTGCTGGTCCACCACGATCCCCTTCGCCCGCAGCGCGCGGGAGGAGTTGATGTAGTTGCGGACCTGCACGTCGCCCTCATGACAGGCATATTCGTAGAATTCGTACTTGTCGTTCCGCGGAATTTCCATGCGCGTCGTGAAGGGCGCCGTCCAGACGGCGGGGTCGCTATAGGTCATCGTGTAGACCAGCGTATTGGCATCGGCGAGCTGGAAGCGTTCAGTGACATGCGCCTCCTTGCTCATCGGGACGGTGTTGGTCGCCGGCTGGGGACCGCCGATCGTCGCCGCGTTGAGTGGCGAGGCGCCGCGGCGGATATCCGTCGTATCGACGACCAGCGTGTTCCCTTCCCAATGGCCGGTGCTGTAGCCCATCCAGTTGGTCACGCCACCGGGTGCCTTGCGGCCGTCGGTGTAGATGATGCGCGAATCGTGGATCATCTCAAGGTCGATGATGACGACGCCCGGCGCCTGGAAGATGCGCATGCCGTTATTATAGCGGAAGGGCAGCATCGAAGCGGGGAAGCCGCGGGTCACGCAACGGTCCCAGCTGTCGAAGTCCGTCGTCCAGTCATAGGTCTGGCCGTTGACCCAGCTCGACCGGCCGATGCGCTGCATTGCCGAGCCATAGGGCGTCAGCGCAGGCAGGCGGCCGTTTGCCGGATCGATGAGCAGCGACGTGCGGGCACCGACAGCGAAGCTCTCGACCCAGTTGCCCATGCCGAGCTTGTTGGCCTTGGTCTCGTTGGCGGCGGCCGCCTTCGAACGATCGGTCGCCTTCTCGCGCGCGGCGATTTCCTCGTCGTCGAGATAGACGCGGTTGCCCTGCGCCGGCGTGCGCGTCAGGTTGACGCTGCCCCAGCTGTCGATCGGCCAGCCGCCGCGCAGATCGGGATCGCCCCAGGCGGTCTTCTTGCCCTGATAGTTCGGCACCGGCTTGACCTTATAAAGATCGGGGCGCTCCTGCTCGGTCGGGGCGGGCTTCATCGGGGCCGGCGGGCCGCCGAACTGGGCCCAGACAGGCATTGCAATGCCGAGCGATGTCGCGGCCAGAATAGCCGCCTTGATCAGCGTCCTGTGTTTCATTGTGCCTTCTCCTTGGCGGCGCCTTGCGCGCGCGATGCTGTGTTATGTCGTTGCGAATCTGTCTCTTCGGCCTCAAGGCTTGCTTGCCCCAGAATGCCCCATTCCAGGCCGCGATTCCAGTCAAGACGAGCCGTGATGCCCATTACTTTGCGGCCGTCGCGCCGTCGGGCAGGGCGAAGGCGACAATCAGGTTCGCCGTCGCCTTGGGCATCGGCAGCTTGGGCGCCCAGAGGCCATCGCCGCCGACCGGAAGAGCGATATATTCCTTGCCGCTCACTTCATAGACGGCTGGATCGCCTTCGGATGCGGCCGGCAGATCGCCTTCCCACAGCACCTTGCCGGTCGCACTGTCGCGGGCACGGAACTTGCGGTCGGTGTTGGTCGCATTGAACAACAGACCACCGCCGGTCACCACCGGTTGACCGCGGCCGATATGGCTGCCGGTATCCTTAATGCCGAGATCCTCCAGCGCCTTCACTCCGCCATTGGGCATGGTCCAAAGCTTGTTGCCGGTATTCATGTCATAGGCGGTGATCGACGACCAGGGCGGCGCCATGATCCCGAAACCGTTACTCTGCAGGTTGAAATTGACCGGCGAGTTATAGGGCTGAACATCGCCGCCGCTATTGGGCATCTGCTCGGCAGCATTCGGGCGCTTGTCGAGCGACAGCGTATCGAGCGTCGGCAGAACGCGGTCGATCACGTAATAGCGGTGATTGACCGGATCGATTGCAGCCATGCCGAAATTGGCGCCGCCATTATGACCGGGCAGCGAGAGCGAACCCCGAATGCTCGGCGGCGTGAACAGGCCGTCGTTGCGCGCCGTCTTGAGCAGTTCGCGCGCCTTGACCTTGTCGGCCTCGGGAATGAAGGGATTGATGTCGGCTTCGGTAATCTTGCCCTGCCGCGTGAACGGCTCGGGCCAGGTCGGGAAAGGCTGCGTCGGCGAACTCTTCTCGCCCGGCACGTCGGACTGCGGAACCGGACGCTCCACAACCGGCCAGATCGGCTCGCCCGTCTTGCGGTCGAGCACGAAGAGGAAGCCCTGCTTGGTCGCCTGCACGACGACCGGAATGTCCTTGCCGTCCTTGGTGATCGTCATGAGCTTGGGCGCGATCGGAATGTCATAGTCCCAGAGGTCGTGATGGACCGTCTGGAAGTGCCACAGGCGCTTGCCGGTCTTGGCGTCGATCGCGATGATCGAATTGGCGAAGAGATTGTTGCCGGGACGGTTGCCGCCGTAGAAATCGTAGCGCGCCGTGCCGGTCGGCACATAGATTATGCCGGCCTGGTCATCGATGGTCGATTCCGACCAGTTATGAACGCCGCCCATGAGCTCATGGTCCTTCTCGGGCCATGTATCGTAGCCGAATTCGCCCTTCTGCGGCACCGTGTGGAAGACCCAGACCAGCTTGCCGGTCAGAATGTTGTAGGCATGAACCTCGGCAGCCGACGAGGCATAGGCAGCGCCGCCCGCAGGGAGCGACATGATGATGAGGTCGCCGTAGATACGGCCCGGATTGCTCGTCTGCAGCGGGCGCACCTTGCTGATGTCACCGGAGAGGCCGATGCGGATGTCGATGCCTTCGCCCGTGCCCAATCCGAAGCCCTTGATGAACTCCCCCGTGTCGGCATTGACCTCGCGCACGAAGCCGCCACTCAGAAAGACGAGGCGCTTGTCCTTGCCGTCCTTGCTCTGCCAGTAGTTCATGCCGCGGGAGCCCATCCGGCCCTTGACCTCGGTGCGCCACTTTTCCTTGCCAGTGGCAGGGTCGAGCGCGATGAGGAAGGTGTCGTGGGCTGTCACATAGAGCAGGCCGTTCGCCTGGATCGGACCAAAGGCGGACGCGCCGCCGGGCCCCAGATCGTAGGTCCAGGCGACCTTCAGATCCTTCACGGTGGTCGTGTTGATCTGGTCAAGCGACGAATATTGCGCCGACTCGGGTCCGCCCAGATAGCTGTCCCAGGTGGTGTAATCGAAGCTCTTCGCCCCGGCCGCGGACGACAGGACAATCATGCTGGAGGCCATCAGGGCCAAGGAAAGCCGGACCTTGCGATCAAGCCGCAAGCGGCACCCATTCAAATGCGTGCGCATCTCTTTTTGCACTCCCGGTATCCCCCCAACAGACTCTGCCGGCCGGTCTGAACCCGTGGTTCGCCGGCGCCGCCAGCCTAGACGAGATTTTGTCAACTTGACAACCTCTCCTTGCGCCCCGCCGATGACTTTGTCCGTCTTTCCCGGACTGTGTCATTATCGCCGCAGATCGCTTGCCGAGGCCGGCCGCGGTTGACAGATCAACACAAGTCAGTAGATTCTGTCAACTCCGCTTCGATCCTCGAAGCAATGTTCAGCCCTACAAAGCAGGAAGGACGGAGCGTGTCGCGACCGACCCGTAAGAAGTTTGCGAAATTCGGAATGGCCGCAGGCCTGCTCGCTGCGGCAGCGCTACCCGCGAGCCTGCTTCTCTCGGCCCAAGCGTCCGGCGACGAGCCGCCCGGCACGGCCGCATCGGCGGCTGGCGCCGCAGTCGACCAGAACCGTATTTCGGCCGGACGGGATCTGTTCAGCAACTGGGGCTGCACCGCCTGTCATACGCTGGCCGATGCCAAGTCGAGCGGCGCGGTCGGCCCGTCCTTCGACGGCAACGGCAATCTGTCCGAAGACTTCATCAAGACGCGCGTGACCAATGGCCAGGGCGCCATGCCGGCGTTCGGCGGACAGATGACGCCGAAGGAGATCGGCGACGTCGCCTATTATCTGATGCATGTGAAGAAATAGGCGACCCGCCAGTGAGGACGGCCGGGCGCAGGGACCGCCCTGTCGTCCAGTCACGTGACTTGCCGAAAATCGAATGTCTTGCGATGCTTGTCGCCGCTCGATGACGTGCGCCCGCACGCGTCCATTCGGACACATTGGTCATTCGTTTTATTCTGGGCGGATGATGTACGGCACCCAATGCCCTTGACCGAAAATCCCTTACGGATTTGTTGCATTATTTTGCAGCATCGCGCGGATGTTTTACCGTTCGTTTTTTTACGTCCGTTTTTCCCCTAACCGAAAATTAAGCCCTGCGCGCTATTGTGACCCTTGCCAGTTCACTGGCTTGGGTTCGCAAAGCTGCAGCAAAACGGAAAACCGGAGGGGCTGCGATGAATAGGTTTGAGGTCGCCACCGGGCCGTCCCAGACGGTCCGCTCCATTGCCGAATTCGCCGTCCGGCTGCGCGAGAGCGCTCCGGCCGAATGCGTCGTCATCGACGTCGCCGAGCTGTCCGACGTGGACCTGAGCTTCGTCCAGCTCGTCGAGGTCGCGCGCCGCGACGCCCTCCTGACCGGCAAGACCATCCAGCTTTCGGCGCCCGCGCCCGAGCGGCTCAAGAGCCTGCTCGAACGGTGCGGCTATGTCGCGTCCGCGACGCCCGACGATCTCGCATTCTGGTTCCAGGGAGAAATAGTCCAATGAGCGCGTCCGTCCTCACCGTCGACGATTCGGCCAGTCTGCGCATGGCGATCCGCATCGCGCTGACCGGCGCGGGCTACAAGGTCACCGAGGCCGGCGACGGCCGCGAGGGCTTGGCCAAGGCGCAATCCGAGCGGTTCGACATGATCCTGACCGATCTCAACATGCCGAACATGGACGGCCTCAGCATGATCAAGGAAATCCGGAAGCTGCCGACGCAGACCGGTGTCCCCATCGTGTTCCTCACCACTGAATCGGACGATGGCATCAAGCAGCAAGCCAAGATGGCAGGCGCCACGGGCTGGCTGGTCAAGCCATTCGTTCCTGAGCAGCTCCTTCGGGTCGTACAGAAGGTGCTGGGCCGGTGAGCGCGGGCGATCCCGTCGCCGCGTTCAAGACGGAAGCGGACGAGCTTCTGGACCAGATCGAGCAGGACCTGCTCGATCTGGGCGGCAACCTCCAGGATGCCGACCTCGTCAATGCGGTCTTCCGCGGCCTGCATACCCTCAAGGGCTCGGGCGCGATGTTCGGCTTCGACAAGCTCGCCGGCTTCACCCACCATTGCGAGACGGCATTCGACAATGTCCGCAAGGGCCGCGCGCCCGCCACGGCCGAACTGGTCGAGGTCATTCTCTCCGCCAAGGATCATATGAGCGCGCTCATCCACCAAAGCGACGACGATCACGAAGCCGCAAGCGCCGAAATCCTCGGTCGCCTCCGGGCCGCGATCGACATCGCATCGGATGCGCCCGCCCCCGCGCCAGCCGCACAGGCAGCCTCTCCCACCCCGGCAAGTGCCGGCGGCTGGCGCGTCCAGTTCTACCTGCCGCCCGACGCCATGGCGAACGGCACCAATCCCCTCGCGCTTGTCGATGAGCTGCGCGATCTGGGAGAGGCCGAGGTCCGACTGGTGACCGACCGCCTGCCCGCGCTCGACGAGCTGGTTCCGACCGAATGCCATTTCGGCTGGGACGTGACGGTCGTTACCGATGCACCGCGCAGCGCGATCGAGGATGTCTTCATCTTCGTGATCGACGACATGCAGCTGGACATCTCTCCGCTCGAGCCTGCCGTCGAAGAGGCCGCCGCCGCTGACGTCATGACGCCGGAAACGGAAAATGTGGTGGCCGCTGCCGTGAGCGCGGCAAGCCCCGTCAAGGGCAAGCCGGCCGAGAAATCGGTCGAGAATGTCCGCGTGCCCGCGGAGCGGCTCGACGAGCTCATGGACCGGGTCGGCGAACTGGTCATCGCCCAGAGCCGGCTGTTCCAGCTTGCCCAGAACAGCATCGACATGTCGCTGCGCTCGGTCTCGGAAGAGATCGGACTGCTCGCCTCCGAACTGCGCGACACCATGATGGTGCTGCGCATGGTCCCGGTCTCCAACCTGTTCGGGCGCTTCCGCCGCCTCATCCACGATCTGGCGCGCGACACCGGCAAGATCATCGAGCTGACTACGGAAGGCGAGAATGTCGAGCTCGACAAGACCGTCATCGAGCGGCTGGCCGACCCGATGATCCACCTCATCCGCAACAGCTGCGACCATGGGCTGGAAGATGCCGAGGGCCGGACGGCCGCCGGCAAACCGGAGAGCGGCCGCATTCACCTGCGCGCCCAGCAAGCCGGCGGCGAGGTCATCATCTCCATCGAGGATGACGGCCGCGGCATGGACCGCGCCCGCATTCGCGCCAAGGCCGAGGCCAACGGGCTGATCCAGCCGGGACAGGTGCTGAGCGATCAGGAACTGCTGCAGCTGATCTTCGCGCCCGGCTTCTCGACCGCCGCGCAAGTGACCAGCCTTTCCGGCCGCGGCGTTGGCATGGACGTGGTCAAGCGCACCATCGAGAGCCTGCGCGGCCAGATCGACATCGAGAGCGTCGAGGGCGCCGGATCGACCATCCGCCTGCGCATCCCGCTGACGCTGGCGATCATCGAGGGGCTGCTCGTGCGGGTCGGCGAAGGCCGCTATGTCCTGCCGCTCGCCACGGTCGAGGAGTGCATCGAGCTCAGCCTTGAGGAAGACCTGCGCTCGCGCGGCCGCAGCTTCATCACCCTGCGCGACCGCCTGGTCCCGTTCCTGCGCCTGCGCGAGCTGTTCGCGACCGGCACCAAACCGGAAGCGTTCCAGAAGATCGTCGTGGTCGGCATCGGCGCCGAGAAGGTCGGCCTCGTCGTCGACCAGATCATCGGCAACCACCAGACGGTGATCAAGTCGATGTCGCCGCTGCACCGCAATGTCACAGCCTTCGGCGGCGCGACCATCCTGGGCGACGGCAATGTCGCGCTCATCCTCGACGTCGCCCAGCTTGTCGCGCTCGGCCAGAACCAGGAGGAGCGGCTTCGCGCCGCGAGCTAGACCATGACTAACCGCACCGAAACGCCGTGGGACGAACAGGGCCAGCTCGAAGTGCTGACCTTCGACCTGCAGAATGAGACCTTCGCGCTCGAAGCCGTGATGGTCCGGGAAATTCTCGACCTGCTGCACGAGACCGCCGTGCCCGGCGCCGAGCCGCTGGTCGGCAGCGTCGTCAATTTCCGCGGCAAGATCATCCCCATCGCCGACCTTCGCCTCGCCTTCGGCATGCCGCCGGCGGAAAAGACCGTCGACAGCCGCATCGTCGTCATCGAGCTCGAGGTGAATGGCGAGACCATCCAGGTCGGCATCCGCACCGATCGCGTCAACGAGGTCACCACGCTCCAGCGCGCGGCGAGCGAGGAGCCGCCGGCCGTCGGCCTGCGCTGGCGCCGCGAATATGTGCGCGAGCTGGTGCGCAACGCCGCCGGCGTGATCGTCCTGCCGGATCTTCCGACCATTTTCGAAACGTCCATTGGGGCCGCCGCCCTTTCCCTTTCTCCAACCGCCTAAAACTGAACCTTTCGGAGTCGCACGCCATGCATCTGTCCATCAAGACCAAGCTTTGGGGGACATTCGGGGTCCTCCTTGTCATCCTCGCTGCGTCCATCTTCCTCGGCATTTCGAGGTTGTCCGCGCTCGACAAGGCGATCAACGACATGGAAGGCGGGCCCGTGGCCCAGCTCGACAAGGCGCGCGCCATCGACGGCGGCGTCAGCATGATGATCCGTGCCGAGCAGCAGCTCAACATGGTGACCGATCCGAGCAAGCGCCAGGAGATCAAGAGCTCCATGGACAGCTGGCGCGGCAAGGTCGAGGCGCTCATCCAGCAGGGCAGCGACAATGCCAGCGACGACGCCAAGCCGCGCTGGGCATCACTGCGCGAGCGCTGGAACGTCTTCGCGCCGCTCAATGCCAAGGCCGCCGAGCTGAGCGCGACCGATCCCAAGGCCGCCGAGGCGCTGAGCCTGGGCGAAG
>Ga0335083_10000563_pt1 | contig 55225 bp, 62 predicted proteins | sample Lox_Sample_42_FD_206716 | JGI IMG/M metagenome (GOLD analysis project Ga0335083, IMG submission 206716) | Soil microbial communities from Loxahatchee National Wildlife Refuge, Florida, United States - Lox_Sample_4.2 | ecosystem: Environmental > Terrestrial > Soil > Wetlands | place: USA...
ATAAGGCAAGTAGCGTCCTTCTGAGCCACCGCGACCGGAGCCGGCCGGTGCGGCGCTCGCACGTTCGATAGAAGTCCGGAGCTCGACTAGAAGACGCCCCTCGTGACGACGGGGGGCGTCTTCTCTGTCTTTGGGGATACTCCAGCGTCTATGCGGATCGAGAGGTAGGCGGTAACTGCGCAGAACGTGGACCTGATCCGCCGTGTCCACGGTGAATCGTGCACTCCCGGATCGACCGTTCGGTTTTGTCATCCGACCATTCCTGTTTGGTTGCCCGGAACGCGAAGCTACATTCGCTGAGATCCCCGCGGCGGATCTTCGGTACCAGCGACTGCACATCGGGTCAGACGGCTCTAGTTCCGCGCGGAAGCTGAGCCCCGTGGCATCTTCACTTAGCGTCATCGTCCCGCTCGTGGTCCTCGCCAACGGCGTCCCACCGCGATTCACCAGCAGACTCACATCGGGGTTTTCCTTCAGCGACCGAGCTGGGGGAACGGCCGGCCTGTTCACTCACGGCACCGCTCGACCGCCTCGCGGACGCTGGCGGCCCTGCGGGACCTCCCGACCGCCGCTCGACGCGTCCGTGCCCGCGACACGGCCATCCCTGTGCTTAGCCTCCTCTCCCATCACGACCCCCCTCCCCCAAAAGCCGAACCCCCTTCGGTCGGAAATGCGACCTGGGGCGGGTCAGCTAGAGACGCCCCAAAGGTTCGACGGGGGCCGGGGTGTCTGCGTCCCTCACACGGTGCCGCTCTACGGGGGATACTGGGCGGGCGATGCCTGAGGAGTCCACGACCCCCGACCTGGTGGGGCTGACGCGGAGCAGTATCGAGGCGGCGAATCGTCGTGATCTCGACGCGGTTGCCAGCAGCTTCGCCGAAGATGCGACCTTCGACGGGAGGGCGTTGGGGGACCACTTCGAGGGACGGGCGGCCATTCGCGGCTTCTTGCAGAACTGGTTTGACACCTACGAGGCGTTGGAGTTCGGGCTTGAGGAAGTACGCCACCTCGGCAATGGGGTGGTGTGTGCCGTGGTCGTCCAGGACGGTCGTCCGGCTGGCAGCGCCGGTCACGTTCGACAACGCGAGGGATGGGTCTTCGTCTGGGTAGGAGGATTGATCGCGTGCCTTAGCGTCTACGAGGTAGACGCGGGCCGTGCTGCCGCCGAACGCCTCGCACAGGAACGGGGGTAGGCGATGTCCGAGAACCTCGACCTCGTGCGCTCGATCTACGCGGACTGGGAACGCGGGGACTTCTTCGGCGGGTCGGGCGACTGGATCGATCCCAACATCGACTTCGTCATGGCCGATGGACCTGACGCAGGCGTCTGGCACGGACGCGCCGGCCTCATCGAAGGCACGCGCGCCCTTTTTCGGGCGTGGAATGACTGGCGTTGCGAAACCGAGGAGTACGTGGTGCTCGACGCGGAGCGTGTCCTCGTCTTGCTACGCGTCAGCGGGCGAGGCAAGACAAGCGGACTGGAGGTCGGGCAAGTCGCAGTGAACCTGTTCCACGTACAAGCTGGGAAGGTGACGAAGCTAGCCATCTACTGGGACCGCGCCAACGCCCTCGCTGAGTTCGGCCTGGAGGAGTAGGCGGTGTCGCAGGAGAACGTGGAGCTTGTTCGCCGAAGCATGGACGCGATCAACCGTCGCGACCTGGATGCCTATCTCGCGCTGGTTGACGATGACATCGAGGCGGTCTCGTCCCTGGCTCCCATCGAGGGCGGTCATCATGGCCATGACGGCATTCGCCGTTGGTGGGACACCCTGTTCGACACCTGGCCCGACGTCACCGTTGAGGTTGTCGAACTGCGCCCCGTTGAAGACCTGACGCTCGGAACGCTGCGTCTTCGCGGTCACGGCGCAGGCAGCGACATACCCACGGACTGGACGATCTACTCGGTCGCTCGCTGGCGACGGGGGAAGTGCGTCTGGTGGGGCAACTTTCGTACCCGAGGCGAGGCCGTCAAAGCCGTGGGGCTGGAGGAGTAGGCGGCGTCGCAGGAGAATGTGTCAAGCCGAGCGCGTTGCACAGCGTTGCCGCCTCCATCCCGATTTTCCGCAACGGCGTCAGGGCCGGATGCACCACAAACGTCCTCGCCGATCGCCTCGGCCCGCGAGTTCTGCATCGGACGCCGCGACACCGGCCCATCCGCCGCCAGCACCGCCCGCAAGCTCGACGCTTCATCCTCCAACCGGCACAGCCGCTCAACACTCAGCCGGTCAGCCTCCCGAATCTGCTGCTCAGAGCAAACCCATCCCCACACAGCGAGCCCAGCCGCCCCAAGATCCCCAGGAGCCTCCGGGATTTCCGGAGCATCGCTCGTGCCCGCAAGACGACCATTCCTGTGCTCAGCCCCCTCTCCCATTACGACCCCCCTCCCCAAAGGCCAGATCCCTTTGGTCGGAGATTCTGACTCGGAGCGGGTCAGCCAGATGGCTCCCAGACCTTCGCGGGGGGCCGGGGTGTCTGCGTGTCTCGCAGCGTCCTGCCATAGACGGGATACTGGGCGGGCGATGCCTGCGGGGTCCGCGACGCCCTCCCTCGACTCGGTGGTGCTTGCCAGCTTCGATAGCCGCCGTGCCGCGGAGCACATGCTGGTGTCGCTCGGGCGCGGATTCCGCAAGCGAGCGCGGACGGGAGGCGCGAGTGCTCTTGTCGTTAGCGGCAACCGCGACGGTTCGTTGAAGCTCACCCAGTCGCGAGTCTTGACCGGCGGGGCAGTGGTGGCGGCGGGCATCCGTGTGTCGATGTCCGTCATGGTCGGATTCATGGGGCTGCTCTCGACGTTGAAAGGCACGCGCGCTGGAGTGCATGCCGCTCACGTACGCGCCGCCCACGTGGGGCAGAACGAGCGCCGTGCGCACGAGATCCTCGCCGAAGGCGGGCCGCACGCGGCCATTTTGTTTGTCAGGTGTCGCGAACCGGAGATGACACGGGCGGTGGCAGCCCAAGCAACCGACACCGCGCGATATTGCTGGCATGGGTCGCTGCCTGAGTTCCTTGCGGACCTCAATCCCGGTAGTGAGCACGACTGGGTTCGGATCGCTCTCGGTGAGGTCGGGCGTCCCGACGGGAAACCGGGGTAGGCGATGTCGGAGAACCTGGACCTTGTGCGCTCGATCTACTCCGCGTGGGAACGCGGCGACTTCAGCCACGCAGAGTGGGCGCACCCTGAAATTGAGTACATGACTGCCGACGGGCTGGAGCCCGGCTCCTGGACGGGTCTGGCAGAGATGGCCGAACAGTTCCATGCCTGGCTACGTCTCTGGGAGCGGTTTCGTCTGACGGCGGACGAATACCGTCGCTTGGGGGACGACAGAGTGATCGTGCTCGATCGCCAGGTCGGCCACGGCAAGACGAGCGGGCTGGACCTCGGAGAACTTGAGACAAATGGAGCCTGGGTCTTTGAGATCCGTGACGGCAGGGTGACGCGGATGATCCGCTACATGGACCGCGACGGCGCTCTCGCCGACCTCGGGCTGGAGGAGTAGGCGGTGTCGGAGGAGAACATGGAGATCGTGCGCGGCAGCGTTGCGGTGTGGAATGGAGGAGACATGACCGCGTACCGAGAGATGTACGACCCCTACATCGTCGTGCGATATGCGGAGGGTTGGCCGGAGGGATCTGAGCCCGTAATGGGCCGAGATGCAGTCATCCGCCAGTGGGAGCGCCAACGCGAGGCATTCGGTTCCGACGCCCTTGAATTGGTTGACTTGATCGACGCGGGTGACCGGGTCGTCGTGAGGCAGATTTGGCGTGCTGTAGGCCGTGGCCCTGACATCAACATCGAGGTCTCGACGGTCATGACACTGCGCAAAGGCAAGATCGCCCGCATCGACTTTCATCTCGACCGCGCGGAGGCCCTCAAAGCTGTGGGGCTGGAGGGGTAGGCGATGTCGGACAACCTGGACCTTGTGCGCTCGATCTACGCGGACTGGGAACGCGGCGATTGGAGCCGTACTGCCGAATGGGGCGATCCCGACATGGAGTGGGCCACGCTCGACGGGCCGTCTCCGAGCCGTATGACGGGACTGACGGCGATGGCCACGGGCTGGCGTGAATGGCTGGCTGACTGGGACGACTTCCGTGCCGAGGCCGAGGAGTATCGCGAGCTTGACGCCGAGCGAGTGCTCGTCTTCCATCACTTCGGCGGGCGCGGGAAGACGAGCGGCTTGGAGGTCGGCCAAACAACATCGAAGGGCGCGTGTCTGTTCTACGTCACCAACGGCAAGGTGACAAAGCTCGTGCTCTACGCTCTCCGCGACAACGCCCTCGCCGACCTCGGCCTGGAGGAGTAGGCGGTGTCGCAGGAGAACGTGGCGATCGTGAGAGCCGCTTTCGACGCGTACAACCGGCGCGACCTCGACGCGCAGTTGGAATTGGCGACCGAGGACTACGTGCTCCTTCCTGCGGTTGCCGGATCCGTCGAGACAAGTGGCATCCGGGGACGTGACGGCCTTCGGCGATATTTCGAGATGATCGACGAAACCTGGGAGGGGTTCCGCATCAACGCCGACGACGTTCGCGATCTCGGCGAGCGAGTACTCGCAATCGGTCACACCGAAGGGCGCGGGCGAGGCAGCGGCGCGGCGGTGGACTCCCCATACGCAGCGATCTTCGACTTCCGCGACGGCAAGTGGTGGCGCGCACAGGGCTATCTCGATCACGACGAGGCGTTGCGGGCGGCGGGGCTGGAGGAGTAGGCGATGTCGCAGGAGAACGTGGAGGTCGTCAAGCGTGGATTCGATGCGTTTACCGTGGCGACCTCGACGCGCTGCTTGCCGATTGGGACGCAAACTTGGAGTGGCGACCCGCGTTCGGCGGAGCGATGCTCGGTGCCGCCTCGTACCGGGGTGGCGCGGGTTATCGGGAATGGTGGCGAGACGTACAAGGAGCTTGGGATCAGACCTTCCGCTTCACTCCGGAAACCTTCAGTTCTAACGGAGCTGCCGTCGTGGTCGTCGGGCGGGGCGAAGGCAGGATGAAAGGTGTCGAGATGTCGCAGCGGTTCGCGGCTCTCTTTCGGTTTCGCGGGGGCAAGATCGTCTTCGCACAGACATACTCGGCCGCGGCCGACGCGTTGCGCGCAGCGGGCCTGCAGGAGTAGGCGATGTCGCAAGAGAACGTGGAGATCGTTAGGCGCTGGTACGAACGCGCGCATTCCGCCCGCATGTATCCCGATCCCGCCTTCCTCTCGCCAGACTTGGTCTACCGCCCTGTTGCGAACTTCACGGAGAGCGGCACGTACCGCGGCCTTGGCGAGTTCCGAGGCTTTCTCGAAAGCTTCTACGAAGCTTGGGCAGATGACTTCACGATCACGGCCACGTCCGTGCGCGACTATGGCGACGCCGTGATCGCGCGAGTGCAGTTCAGCGGCCATGCGCGAGCGAGCGCGGTGGTGAGCCCCTGGCGGGCGTTCTCGGTCTTCTGGCTCCGAGATGGCCTGATCACTCGGATCGAGGACTACGCCGACCGTGCCGAAGCCCTCAAAGCCGTGGGGCTGGAGGAGTAGGCGGTGTCGGAGAACCTGGACCTCGTGCGCTCGATCTACGCGGCCATCGGGCACGGCGACTTTGGAACTGCCGACTGGGCGGACCCTGAGATCGAGTACGTGCGTGCCGACGGAGTCGAACCGGGCCGCCTGATTGGGCGGGATGGACTGGTCGCCGCAATGCGCAGTCTCTTCGGAGCGCTCGCGGACTTTCGCAACGAGGCAGAGGACTACCGCGAGATTGACGCCGAACGAGTTCTCGTGCTCACCAACGCCAGCGCACGCGGCAAGGCGAGCGGCATGGCGATCGCCCAGAAGGGAGCGGAAGTGTTCGAGATCCACGCTGGCAAGGTGACGAGAATCGTCACCTACTTTGACCGAGCCAACGCCATTGCCGACCTCGGCCTGAAGGAGTAGGTGATGTCCCAGGAGAACGTGGAGATTCTCCGCCGCGGTTACGAGGCGTTCGCCCGCGATGACTTTGACGGAATCATGCCGCTGCTTGATGAGCAGATCGAGTGGCGCAATCCTGAGGAGTCGCCGATTGCCGGGGTATTCCATGGTCACCAAGGGGTCAGAGAGTCGTTCGCCGACATGCGTTTTATGCCGGACGAGTTCAAAGAACTGCCTGATGGGCGGGTCCTCGTCCTTTTGCGCTTCGCGTTCAGACCCACGCAAACCGGCGTCCCGATGGAGTTCCCGATGGCGCACCTGATCGCGATCCGCGATGGCCTGATTACGTATCTCAAGATGTATTCCGACCAGCAGCAGGCCCTCAAAGCCGTGGGGCTGGAGGCGTAGGCGGTGTCGCAGGAGAACTTGGAGGTGGTAGAGCGGTATTACGACGCGGTCAACCGAGGAGACTTCGCTGCGGCCATGGCGGCGTGGGCCGACGACGTGGTGCTCGTAGTCGACGAGCGCGCTGTCCCCTTCAAAGCCGGGGTCTTCGCCGGGCGCGATGCGGTTGGCGAGTGGTTTGGTGATTGGTTTCGCTCGTTTGCCAGGGGCTATCAGTTCCACATCCAGGAGATGGGGGCGATCGGCGAGCGCGTGTTCACGGTTGCGCGCCACAGCGGTCGGGGACGCTCCAGCGGAGTACCGATCGATTGGAGCCTCGCCTACATCCACGCGGTCGAAGCGGGCAAGATTGGCCGTATTGAACTGTTCGCCGATCGAGCGGACGCCTTCGAAGCGGCGGGCCTGCAGGAGTAGGCGGTGTCGCAGGAGAACGTCGAGGTCGTCAGGCGGGGATACCGCGCCTTCCTGCGGGGTGAGCGCGAGGCGGCGTTCGGCGAGTTCGCTGATGACTGCGTTTCGACGCGGGTGGCGCCCATGCCCGACGTCGTGCCCTACCACGGGCCGGAAGGTGTCTTGCAGATGCTCGCCGACTGAACCGACGGGTTCGACGAGTTCGAGATGCAGCCAGAGGAGTTCATGGACGCCAACGACGAGCAGGTGCTGGTTCGCATCCATCAATGCGCCGTCGGCGCCCAGAGCGGCGCACGTATCGAGGCGGATTTCTGGTTTGTCCACACGATGCGTGATGGAAAGATCGTCCGCTTGGACATCTATGCCACCGCGTCGCAAGCCCTCAAAGCCGTGGGCCTGGAGGAGTAGGCGGTGTCGCAGGACAACGTGAAGCTTGCCAAGCGCGTGATCGACGCATTCAACGGGCGCGATGCCGATGCGATCTTCGAGTGCGTGACCCCGGACATCGAGTGGTTTCCTGCGGTGCCGGTAAGTTTCGGCGGCGGCGCTCTGCGGGGACGCGAGGGCATCGAGTCTTACCTTCGTGATGTCAGCGATACCTGGGCGGAGTACCGTGTGCTGAGCGAGGACTTCCGCGACCTCGGCCGGGACCAGGTTCTTGTTCTCAGCCGGGTCCAAGGACGTGGAGCGAGCAGCGGCGGACGGATCGATGAGGCGATGGGGCAGATCTTCGATATTCGCGACGGCAAGATCTCGCGGGTCAGGACCTATCTCGACCACGGTGAGGCGCTCAAAGCCGTGGGACTGGAGGAGTAGGCGATGTCGCAGGAGAACGTCGAGGTCGTCCGTCGGGCGACGGAGGCATTGAACGACTGCTCGCCTTCGCGGCCGGGGAGCGATGGACGGATAAAGCCAAGCGACGACTGCCCGGCTACAAGCCCGCTGACATCGACGTCATCAGCGATCCATCCAACCCCCTGCTCGACTAGCGGCCGTCGCTCTACGCCTGGGCAGAGGCGGACAAGACCCATGAGATTCGACATCCGCTGAAGATCACCCCGACCCAAGTCGCGCCGCCGAGCCGCTGCCGAGACAACGTCAGAGCACCCGGTGGCCCCGAGGTTGGCCCCGAGCGCCGTTTCCGTGCCTATTCCCCACCATCGAGGTAAAGAAAAACCCCGCGGTCGCGGGCCTTTCCTGGAGTGGGCCCGCCTGGACTCGAACCAGGGACCTACCGATTATGAGTCGGCAGCTCTGACCAACTGAGCTACGGGCCCGTCACGGCGCGGTCCGCGGAGCGGTCCGGCCGCGCGCCGGGGACGCTACCAGCGAGATGTGGAAGACTCCCGCCGCCGCGGTCGGCGTTGCGCCGGCGGCGCGAACTATTGGCCACACCACCGAGGGAGAATTGGCATGGCGGCAGCGCGGGCAGCGATTGTTACGGGGGCTTCCAGCGGGATCGGCCTGGCGATCGCGAAGGTGCTCGGCGAAGAGGGCCACGGGCTGACGATCGCCGCACGCCGTCCCGAGAAGCTCGAGGCGGCGGCCGAGGGCCTGCGGGGTGAAGGCTTCGAACTGCAGTCGTTTGCGGCCAACCTCTCCGACGAGGCGGAGATCAAGCGGATCGTGGAGGCCCACCGCGAACGCTACGGGCGGCTGGACGTGCTGGTCAACAACGCCGGCGTGGGCGTCGGGGCGGCCGTCGGGGAGATGCAAACGAAGTTCATCGACCTGCAGCTGAACATCAACCTGCGCTCGATCTTCCTGTTCTACCGCGAAGCCATCCCGATGCTGAGGGCGGCCGGCGAGGAGCATCGCAACGCGCTCGTGGTCAACACGTCCTCGATCTCGGGCAAGCGCGGCGAGGGTTGGCTGTCGGTGTACTCCGCCACCAAGCACGGTGTGGTCGGGTTCACCGAGGCGATGAACAAGGAACTCGGGGGCGACGGCATCAAGTCCACGGCTCTGTGCCCCGCGTTCGTCGACACCCCGATGACCGACTTCGTCAAGGAGCACGTCCCGGCCGACTCCATGATCCGTCCCGAGGACGTCGCGGAGTCGGTCCGCTACATGCTGAAGCTGTCCCCGGCGTGCGTGGTCCCGGAGATCATGTTCGTGCGGCCGGGCGACGCTCTGTAGCAGCGCGCCGCAGCGCGCCCGACGCACGCCACAGCCGCCGCGCGCGAATCTCCCCGCGGGGGTCGAGCACACCGAACGGCGCCGGCGTGTGTGGCAGCGTCTCGTCGGGCCGGTGCACGTGGCGCAGGCGCTCCCGTCGCAGCCTGCGGTGATCGGCGATCGCTCGGTCGAGCTCGAGGCCGTCGGCGCTCTCGAGGCTGTCCTCGAGCTGGGAGACGAGGATCGCGACCTCCCTGGCGGTGGCCCGCTGGGCCCTGCCGCGGGCTTTCGTGAAGCGGTCCCACGAGTGCGCGAACGAGAGGAAGTCGGTCCGTCCCCCGCGGCGGTGGGCCGCCAGCATCGGGCACACGCCGCCGTCTGCGTCCACGTAGGCCCCGGCGATGATCCGCTGGTTGTCGCGCACGCCCGCGAGCATCGCCTGCCGGGTGGCCACCGGCATGCAGTCGATCGCGAGGCGCAGCGCAGTCAGCGATCCTGGCTGGCGGCTGTGGCGAGAGCGGCGCTTTGGCATAGGCTGTCGCCTCCGGGGGCGTCGCGGGCCCGCGGGCGAAGGCGCGCCAAGCCTACGGCACGCCGTCCCAACCAGCCAAGAAATCCCTGCCCCTGAAAGGAAACTTGCGGATGAAGCTCGGCGTGCACATCGGTTACTGGGGTATGGGCCTCAGCTCGGAGGACCAGCTCACGATCGTGCAGGAGGCCGAGCGCCTCGGGTACGACTCCGTGTGGGCCGCGGAGGCCTACGGATCTGACGCGGCCACCGTGCTGGGGTGGCTCGCGGGCCAGACCTCGAAGATCCGTCTCGGCTCAGGGATCTTCCAGATGCCCGCCCGCTCCGCGGCGATGACGGCCATGACGGCGGCCACGATCGACCAGCTCTCCAACGGAAGGATGCTGCTGGGAATCGGCTCCTCCGGTCCCCAGGTCGCGGAGGGCTGGCACGGGCAGCGGTTCGCCAAGCAGCTCCAGCGCACGCGCGAGTACGTGGCGGTGCTGCGCATGGCGCTGGCACGCGAACGAGTCGACTTCCAGGGGGAGACGCTCGAACTGCCGCTCCCCGACGGCCCCGGCAAGGCGCTGAAGCTGACGATCTCCCCCGTGCAGGAGCGGATCCCGATCTACATCGCCGCGATCGGCCCGAAGAACACCGCCCTCGCCGGCGAGATCGCCGACGGCTGGATCCCGACGCTCTTCTCTCCCGAGCACGTCTCCGAGCTGCGCCCGCTGCTGGAAGAAGGCGCCGCTCGCTCGGGGAAATCGCTCGACGGCTTCGACATCGCCCCCACCGTCAGCGTCAACGTGACCGACGACCTGGAGGGCGCCCGCAACAGCATGCGACCGTTCATCGCGCTGTACGTGGGCGGCATGGGCTCCCGCAAGCAGAACTTCTACAACCAGCTCGTGTGCCGCTACGGGTTCGAGGAGGACGCCAAACGGATCCAGGATCTGTACCTGGAAGGCAAGCGCGAGGAGGCGATGGCGGCCATCCCCGACGCGCTGATCGACACGGTCTCCCTGTGCGGCCCGCCCGATCGAGTCCGCGAACGCCTGGCCGTCTACCGGGATGCGGGCGTAGGCACCCTCGGTGTGACCCCCACGGCGTTCACGGCCGAGGACCGCCTGCAGCAGCTGCGCCTGGTCGCCGAGCTGGCGTCCTAGCGCCGAGGTCCGGCGCGGTGTGAGCGCCCTGGAGGGACGCGCCGAGCCCGGACGGGGGCGCCGACGCTTCCTGCTCGGTGCCTTCGGCGATCCTGGGCACGCATTCCCGATGATCGCCCTCGGGCGGGCGCTGCTGGCGCGCGGCCACGACGTCTCCCTGCAGACGTGGATGCGCTGGCGCGAGCACGTCGAGGCCGAGGGCATGCGGTTCCTCCCGGCACCCGAGTACCGGGTGTTCCCGACCGGCTCCGAGCCGCTGGACTTCTACGAGGCCGTGGTGGAGGCCACCCGCGACACCCTGCCGGCTGTGCACGAGCTGTCGCCGGAGGTCGTGGTGGCGGACATCCTCACACTCGCCCCGGCACTCGCCGCCGAGCTCGCCGGGGTCCCGCTCGCGACCCTCATCCCCCACGTCTACCCCGACGCGGGCGATGGCTTTCCCGTGTACTCGATCGGGGCCAGGCTGCCGCGCACGCCGGTGGGGCGCGCGTTGTGGCGGGCGGCGCAGACGCCGGTGGCGAAGGGTCGCGAGCGGGGACGCAACGAACTCAACGAGACGCGAGCCGTGCTGGGACTGCCGGCGCTCTCCCACCCCCACGGCGGCATCAGTCGCGCGCTCGCGCTGGTGGGCACGCTCCCGCAGCTCGAGTACCCGCGCAGCTGGCCACCATGGGCGCATGTCGTGGGACCGCTGATGTGGGAGCCGCCCGCGGCCGAGGTAGCGGTCCCCCACGGGAGCGCCCCGCTCGTGCTGGTGGCGCCGTCGACCGCCCATGACCCGGATCTGGCACTCCTGCGGGCCTCGCTGGAGGGGCTCGCGGAGCTGCCCGTGCGTGTGTTGGCGACCTACAACGGACGCCTGCCGCGCACGCCCCTGAAGGTCCCCGCCAACACCACGGTGGTGGAGTGGCTGTCCTACTCGCGCACGATGCCCCGCTGCGACGTGGTCGTGTGCCACGCCGGTCACGGAACGCTGGTGCGCGCCCTCACCAGCGGGGTTCCCGTGCTTGCGTGTCCCGCGGTGGGGGACATGAGCGAGAACGCCGCCAGGCTCGACTGGGCGGGCGCCGGGGTGCGCATCCCGCCGCGCCTGCTCGGTCCTCGCTCGGTACGGCTAGGCCTGGAACGGATTCTGGGCGACGAGCGGATCGCCGCCCGTGCCCGTGAGATGGCGGCCTGGGCGGCGGGTCACGACAGTGGCCGGGCGGCGGCGGAGCTGCTCGAGGAGATGCTGCCGTCGCCCGCCTCGCCGAGTCGCACCTCGACGCTCACCTGACCGTCGTGCTCGCGTGCGATCGCGCGCGCCGCGTGATCGCGGCCGCGTAGGTGCAGGCGCACGTCGGCCTGCTCGCGCAGGTTGCGCCACCAGCGCTTGCGCTCGGGCCACATCACCGGGATCTCGATTCCCGAGTCGGTGGGCTCGTACATCACGGGGATCGTGTAGGAGCGCCCGCTCACGCGCCCTGTGTAGGTGATCAGCGCCAGCCGCCGGTCGACCAGGGGATGCAGCGGCGAGCGCACCAGCAGGGCCACCAGGCGGTTGCCCGTGCGGTTCCACAGCGCAAACGGGGCGTGAGCCCGGCCGTCGGGCCCCGGGCTGCGGGCGCCGGCGGGGGCGCTCACCGCGAGACCTCCGGGGCGTGGCCGCCGGTGAGTCCGCTCGTGAGACGGAAGATCGCGTCCACGACGGTCGACCGCGGCACGGACTCGTGATCCAGCCACCAGAGGGCGACACCGTAGAGCGTGCTGCGAATCGCCTCTCCGAGCGGCTCGAGCTCGTGCTCGGGGATCCCGGGGGCGAGCTCACGCAGCAGCGCGACGTCGGCCGAGCGCTGCCAGTGGCGGAGCTCCTGCTGGAGCTGTGCGAGCTCCGCGTCGCCGGTGATGTCGCGAAACAGGAACCTGCAGCTGTCGGGGTGGGCTTCCACGTGGGCGAACCAACTGTCGGTCATGGCCCGCAGCGAACCCACGTCGGGCCGGCGCACGAACTCGTCGAGCGGCGCAGCGGCGAGCTCGTCGCGGCGACGCTCGAGCAGCTTGCGGGCGAGCTCCTGCTTGGACTCGAAGTGCCGGTAGAGCATCGGCTTGCTGACGCCGGCCGCCCGGCAGATCTGCTCGACGGTGGTGGCCTCGTACCCCTGCTCGGCGAACAGGCGGGCAGCGGCCCCTTCCAGCAGCTCGCGGCGCTGGGGTCCCTTCAAGCGCGTCGTCGTGGCTCTGCGTGATTGCTCGTCCTTTGTTACCATCTGGTACACCCAATGGTAACAAATCACGGGAGGGATCGTCGTGATCGCTTCACTGCACATGCGAGAGCTGGAGTCGTCCGTGGCGCTACGGACGCTGGTGAAAGGGAGGATCGGCGGGGTTTCAGGGCTGCTGGCGGGCGAGGTGGTGCTCGCCTCCCCCCTCACCGAGCGGCTGCTGCCCCGCCCCGACCGCCACCGCGTGGCGGCGTTCGCGTTCTGGACCGACGAGGAGGCGCTCGAACGCTTCCAGGAGGAGCACGAGGCCGGCATCGTGCTCGCTGCCGGCTGGCAGATGCGCATGCAGCCGATGCGCATCTTCGGGTCGTGGCGCGGCCTCGAGGCGATCGAGGGGTGCCCCGTGCCGATGGACCCGGACGAGCCCGTGGCAGCGCTCACGCTCGGCCGGCTGCGCCCGTCGCAGGTGGTCCGCTTCCTCAAAGCGAGCGCACGGGCGGAGCGCGACGCGCTGGCGGGCGGAGCGATGCTCGCCTCCAGCGGGCTCGCGCGGCCGCCGAGGCTGGTGTCGACCTTCTCGGTGTGGCATAGCTTCGCGGCGATGCGCGAATACATCGCCGGCAGTGGCGCCGACGGCCACCGGCAGGCGGTGCGGTCACACGCGGAGCGACCGTTTCACAGCGAATCGGCCTTCGTGCGTCTACGCCCGCTCGAGGCCTCGGGCGAGGCGCCTTGGTGGCCCGGGCTGGGTGCGTTTCAGAGCACACCAGCGTCGGCGGTCGTGCCTTCACCGGCGTGAGAGGAGAGCTCCGGGGGTGGGACTCGAACCCACAACCAATCGGTTAACAGCCGACTACTCTGCCATTGAGCTACCCCGGATCGGGCTACCCCGGACCATCGGGTCCGGCGGGCTCATTGTACGGCAGGCCGATCTGGATCCGTGAGCACCGCAACGCCGGCCTCAACCTCGGCGTGGCAGTTCGAACAGAGCAGAATGCACGTGCGCGCCTCGGCGCGGGCTCGCTCGATCGACCTCGTCACACCACGGCGACTCAAGTTGAATTGCTTGTCCGCCGGGGCGACGTGGTGAAACTCGAGCGCCGCCAGGCATCTGCTGTAGCCACAGAGGCGACACGCTCCCCCGGCCTCCTCCACAAGTATCCGCGTGACGCGCCGCCTGCGCTTCGTGACGCCGTCGCTGTTGCACTTCGCGCAGCGATTCACCGGCAGCACGAAACCGGGCCCTGGGGTACCCAACCCCCGCATCATCAGACTGGCAACGCCGACACCGAGCCCGACACCCCGCCCTCCCGACCAACAAAAAAAGCCCCGCAAACGCGAGGCTTTCACCCCTGCCACTTGACAAAACCCACGCCATATCAGCTGTGAGCGGTCCACAGGACCAGTCTCGCGGCCGCTTGGGAGGAGACCCTCTCGCGGCCGCCCCTCACCCAGTGCCGTTCGGACTCCCCTCGAGCACGCGCTCGTTGGCCTCGTCGAACTCGTGCTTGATCTCGGCCTTGCGCCGGGCCAGGCGCGTGATCTCGCCGCCCCCACTCCCCCTCGCACGCTGGATCTCTCTCTCCACGCCGGCGAGCTCGAGCTGGAGGCGCTGGACCTCGAGCATGGCGCTGTCTGGGTGCTCCCTCCCGGCCGCCACGATCAACTCCGCCAGCAGCTTCTTGAGCTGGGGATCTTCCTCGAGCGCCACTGCCCCCGGCGGGTCCTTCATCGGCTCGGCGAGGTCCCCGGCGCGGAGCCTCGCCGCCGCCCTTCGTACCAGCGGGCTCGCGAAGTGCTGCTCGAGATCCATCACACCTAGCATCTCGGCGCCCTCCCGGGGGGACGCGATGCACAAAGCCAGAAAGGCCCTCTCGGTCTCCTCGCGGGCCTGGAGCTCGGACTCGAGCCCCTGCTGCCCCGCCGTGAGCTCACCGCCGTCGCCCGTTGGCGAGCGCCCGGCCGTCTGACCCGCCGCCTCCGCGCCGCCGCGCGTGACCGAAGGACCCCGCGCACCCGGCGCACCCCCGGGGGCCGACAGCGCCTTCTCGGCGAGGCGGTCCGGTAGCGCCAAGCGATTGGAGACGAGTCTCGTGAGCTCCATCCGCGTAGCGCTCTCGGGCAGGTCCCTGAACAGCGGCCGCAGCTCTTCGAGCATCTTGTCACGGCCCTCCGAGCTCGAGTCGTCGCCCTTCTGGAGCACCCGCTCGACCTGGAAGCGGACGAACGGCACCGTGCTCTGCACGGCACTCGCCATCGCCTCTGGGCCCTCACGCTGGATCAGCTCCGCGGGGTCGGTGCCCTCGGGAAGCTCGACCACGCGAAGCTCCAGGCGCTTCTTGGCCGCCAGGCGTGCGGCCCGGAGCATCGCCTCCTGGCCGGCGCTGTCCGCGTCCAGCGCGAGCAGGACGGTGTTGGCCATCCTCGCCAGCTCGGCGACCTGATCGTCGGTGAGCGCGGTCCCCATCAGCCCCACCGCGTTGCGCATCCCCGCCTGGTGCAGGGCGAGCGTGTCTGTGTAGCCCTCGCACAGGATCACCTGCCCCGCCCTGGCCGCATGCGCCCGCGCGAGGTGCGCCGCGAACAGGTTGGAGCCCTTGTGGTAGATCGCGTTGTCGGAGGTGTTCAGGTACTTCGGCCGCTGGTCGTCCCTCATCGCCCTCGCGCCGAAGCCCAGCACCCTCCCCCGGATGTCCGCCAGCGGGAACATGATCCTCCCCCGGAAGCGGTCATACGGGCGCCCGTCCTGCTTCGAGCGCTGCGTGAGGCCTGTTTCGGACAGCTCCTGCTCGGAGAATCCCGAGCGGCGGGAGGCGAGCAGCACGCGGTCCCACGCGCTGGGCGCGTGTCCGACCGCGAACTCCCTCAGGATCTCCTCGCTGAGGCCCCTCTCGGCCAGGTAAGCCCGCGCCCGGTCTGCCTCCTCGGACTCCCACAGGTAGCGGGCGTAGTAGGCGGCGGTGCGCCCCACGAGCTCGAGCAGCCGTGCACGCCCGCGGCGCCGTTCCTCCTCCTTCGGGTCCTCCCGCTCGGGCACGAGCTCCACACCGCTGCGCTCGGCCAGCAGCTCGAGGGCCTCCTTGAAGTCCACGCCCTCGGTCTCCTGCACGAACGTGAACACGTCCCCCGAGGCCTGGCAGCCGAAGCAGTGGTAGACCTTCTGCACGGGGTCGATCCCGAACGAAGGGGTGCGCTCGTCGTGGAAGGGACACAGGCCCTCGTAGCGGGCGGGGCCGGCTCGCCGCAGCTCGGTCCGCGCACCCACCAGCTCGAGGAAGTCCACCGCCTCCCGGACGCGTTCCTTCGAGTCGCTCGTGTACAGCGCCACCGGGGCCAACCTATCGGGCGAAAGCCCGCGGCACCTGGAGCTCGGTGTACGCCCGGATCGCGTACCGGTCAGTCATACCCGCGAGGTAGTCGGTCACCCGCTGCGCGAGGTCGGCGCCGTCCTGCCCTGCCGGCAGCAGCTCGGGATGCTCCACGTAGTGGGCGAACAGCCTCCGGATCACCTCGGTGATCTTGGCGTACTCCTCCCTTACCGCCGGCCCGAGGTACACACGCTCGAACATGAAGTCCCTCAGCTCGCTCATCGCCGGGCCGGCCAGGGGCCCCTGCGCGATCTCCCCGCGCTCGGCCGAGTGCTCCACCATGTCGTGGACGAGCGCGTCGATCCGCGCCGAGCCGGTGGGGCCAAGCACCTCGATCGCGTCCCGGGGGAGTTGTCGCTCGTCCAGCAGACCCGCCCGCACAGCGTCGTCGATGTCGTGGTTGATGTAGGCGACGCGGTCGATCACCCGCACGATCTGCCCCTCCAGGGTCTGCGGCAGCGGTGCCCGCGAGGAATGGCAGACGATCCCGTCGCGGACCTGCTCGGTGAGGTTGAGCCCCCGCCCGTCCCGCTCGAGGTGCTCGACCACCCTCAGGGAATGCTCGTAGTGGCGGAAGTCGCGCCCGAACCGCTGTTTCAGGCACGCGTCGAGGGCCTCCTCTCCGATGTGCCCGAACGGCGGGTGGCCGAGGTCGTGCCCCAGCCCGATGGCCTCCACGAGATCCTCGTTGAGACGCAGCGCCCGCGCCACGGTCCGCGAGATTGTGGTCACCTCCAGCGTGTGGGTGAGGCGCGTGCGGTAGTGGTCGCCGCGGGGCGCCACGAACACCTGTGTCTTGTGCGTCAGGCGCCTGAACGCCTTGCCGTGGACGATCCGGTCGCGGTCGCGCTGGAAGGGCGTGCGCAGCGAGCAGTCCTCCTCGGAGTGCTCACGCCGGGCGGGATAGGACCGCGCCGCCAGCGGCGAGAGCAGCTCCTGCTCCTGGGCCGCGATCCGCGCTGCGAACTCCTCGGCGACGGTCTCCGGGACGGTCGTGCTCAGCTCCCGCGTTTCCAGTCGTACCCGCCACGCGTGAGCTTGTGGACCCAGTGGTGCCACTTGGACACCTCGCCCGGATCCTCGGTGAAGACCGGGGCACGGTGCTCGGGCGGGGGGAGCTCGTGGGCCGCCGCGGCATCGACCCGCAGGTCGACACCGTGCTCGTGCAGCGAGGCGATCGACGACGCCTCCACGAAGCGCAGCTGTTTGGCGTCGTCGTAGATCAGCAGCCCGTGGAAGATGTCCTCCTCGGGGGCGCTGAGGACGCTCCCCACGGTCCCCACCTGCTGACCGTCGCTCGAGTACACGGGCACCCCTGTCCCGAGCAGCTCGTAGGAGATCGGCAGTCCCTCGGCCATCGGTTGCAAAGATAGCCGCGTCGGGCGAGGTTCCCCTCGCGCGCTACGCCGCCGCCGCCGGCGCGAGCCGCACGTGGGCGTGGTGCTCGAGCGTGGCGGAGATCGCCCGCTCGACCTGCCGCAGCGCCGCGTCGGAGGCTTCGGGGGTCTCGGCGAGGGCCCGTCCGAGGGCCTGGGTCATGAACTCGTGCGCCTCCCGCGAGAGCCCGAACGAGCCCGCCTCGCAGGCGCTGCACACGACCCCTCCGGCGGCCCCCGAGAAGCCGACCACGTGCTCGGGCGAGCCGCAGTTGGCACACGCCCCGAGCTGGGGCGCGAGCCCGGCGGCGAGCAGCAGCTTGAGCCGGAAGGAGAGCGCTCCCGCCCACGGCCGGGCCGAGCCGGTGGACCCGGCCCGCTCGTCCAGCAGGGCTAGCTGGCGACACAGCAGGTGGAACACCGCCGGGTGCGGCTCGGAGGTCTCGAACAGCCGGCCCACCGCATCGCAGGCCCGCGAGGCGCTGTCCAGCGCCCTGGCGTCTTCCCGCAGCCGCGCGTGCCCGTCCACCGTGTGCGCCCCCGTGACGGTCAGCAGCTCCCCCCGTCCCTCGTGGAGCTCCAGCTGCAGCCGGAAGAACGGCTCCAGGCGTCCCCCGAAGCGGCTCCGGGCGCGCCGCACGCCCTTCGCGATCGCGCTCAGCCTTCCCCGGTGGAGGGTGTACACGTGGAGGATCCGGTCGGCCTCCCCGTAGCGCATCGAGCGCAAAACGACTGCCTCGGTTCTGAGCGGTCCTGGCATATCCTGGGGCGAGTCTAGATCCCGCGCCGGAGCATCCCAGAGGGGGACGGCGGACGACCACACCGGGGTGTGAGAGCGCGAAGATGGACCCCGTAACGGCACCCGGTACGGGTAGCTATACTTTTTGAAGTAATGGCAGATGTCAAGCTGTACACCACCGACCCGTGCTCCTTCTGCAGGAAGGTCAAGGGCCTGCTCAGCTCGCGGGGCGTGCAGTTCACGGAGGTCAACCTCACGAAGGACCCGGCGGGCCGTGTCGAGCTGGTCGAGCGGACGGGGATGATGACCTTCCCCCAGGTCACCGTCGACGGGCGTCTCCTGGGGGGCTACGCCGAGCTCCAGGCCGCCGCCGAGAGCGGCCGCCTCGACGAGCTGCTGGCGGCCTGAGCGCCTACCTGCGCCGCCTGCGGGGCGGTCGCTGACAGCTCTCACACACGTACGTCCCCCGCCCCGCCGCGACGATCTTGACTATCTCCGAGCCGCAGCGGCCACACGGCTCGCCCTCGCGGAGGTGCACGAGGAAGCGGTCCTGGAATGAGCCCTTCACGCCGTCCACGTGACGGAAGTCGTCGATCGACGCCCCGCGCGCGTCGATGCCGGCGCTGAGCGAGCCGATCACCCCCTCCCGCAGCCGTTCGAGCTGCTCGGTGGAGAGCGTCCCGGCGGCCCTCAGCGGATGGATCCCCGCCCGGAACAGGGCCTCGTCCGCGTAGATGTTGCCGACGCCCGCCACCCGTCGCTGGTCGAGCAGCACCGCCTTGATCGGCGCCCGGCGCCGGCGGGTCAGCTCCCGCAGGTGGGCGGCCGTGAAGTCCGGGTCGAACGGCTCCAGGCCGAGCCGCGAGGAGAAGAACCGCTCGAGCGCCTCCTCGCCGGCCAGCAGCTCGCCGGTCCCGAAACGGCGTGGATCGCTGATCACGATGCGCCGGCCATCCACCAGCATCCGCACCCGCGTGTGCGCCGGCTCCGGATCGGGTTCGACGAGCACCGTGCCCGTCATCCGCAGGTGCTGGGCCAGGTACATCTCGCCCGAGAGCTCCCACACCAGGTACTTGCCGCGGCGGCTCAGCCGCTGCACGCGCCTCCCCCGCAGCGCGAGCTCGAGCTCCTCGGGCGCGAGCGGCCGCGACCACCTCGGGTCGAGGACCTCGATCTCCTCGAGCACGCCGCCCTCCACCAGCGGGGCAAGCTGGCGCCTGATGGTCTCGACCTCGGGAAGCTCGGGCACCTATCCAGCTTAGGTCGGCGCCGAAGCCGCACGGCGGCCCCTGGGGCCCCGCGGCGCGGGCCCCGGTGCCGAGCGGCGCGGGCCCCGGTGCCGAGCGCCGAGGGCCCGAGCGCCGAGCGGCGAGGCCCCGCGAGCGTCCGTCAGCGGCGGGCCCTGGGATGGGCTGCGAAGTACGCGTCCTTGACGCGGTCCGCGGACAGGTGGGTGTAGAGCTGGGTGGTCGCCAGGTCGGCGTGGCCGAGCATCTCCTGCAGCGAACGCAGGTCACAGCCGCCGCTGAGCAGGTGGGTGGCGAAGGTGTGGCGCAGCGTGTGCGGGCTCATCTGCCGCTCGAGGCCCACCCGCCTGGCGTGGCCCTGGACGATCTTGTAGAGGCCCTGCCTGGTGAGGGGCGCCCCCCGTCGGTTGAGGAACAGCCGAGCCTGCGGCGCGTTTCCCAGCAGCGCCGGCCGGCCGGAGCGACAGTAGGCACCGGCCGCGCTCAGGGCGCGGCTGCCGATCGGCACGATCCGCTCCTTGGAGCCCTTGCCCCGCGCCCGCAGCAGCCCCTCCTCGAAGTCGACGTCGGCCAGCTCCAGCCCGATCGCCTCGGACGCGCGCAGGCCGCACGCGTACATCAGCTCGAGCAGCGCCCGGTCGCGCAGCGACAGCGGGTCGCTCCCCCGCGGCGAGTCCAGCAGCCGGGCGACCTGGTCACGGGACAGCACCCGCGGCAGGCGCTGGCCCTTGCGGGGCCCCCGCAGCTCGGCCGTGGGATCGTGCTCGATCACTCCGTCCATGCGCAGGTGGCGATAGAAGGAGCGCACGCAGGCCACCTTGCGAGCGAGAGTGGCGGGGGCAACCGGGGGATGGTCCCCGTCGCCGCCGGACAGCAACGCGAAGAACGCGGTCAGCTCGCCGTGGTTGACCTCGAGCACGTCGAGGTCCCGCTCGTGCAGGAACGCGGCGAGTTGCAGCAGGTCGCAGCGGTACGCCTCCAGCGTGTTGCGGGAGAGGCCCCGCTCGAGCTCCATGTAGGCGAGGAAGTCGCCGATCAGCCGCTCCACCGAGCCCGCGCCGCCGGCGTTGCTGCTGGCGGGTGCGGTGGCGGCGGGCGTCATCCCCTCAGCTGTTCGCCCGCTCCCCGGTCGCTCCTTGGGAGTGCAACGGGGCGTTCAGCCGGCGGGCGAGCCATTGCAGCCCGATCAGGGTCTTCGCGTCCTCGCACTGCACGATCGCGACGTCCAGCTGCGCCAGCGGCCAGGGCACGATCTCGATGCGCTCGTTCTCCCCGCTGTCGGCGCGATGCTCGTAGAGGTCGCGGGCCAGGAACAGGTGAACCCGCTCGTCGCTGAAGCCGGCGCTGGACCAGTAGCTCAGGATCGGCTCCCAGCTGCGGGCGCCGAAGCCGATCTCCTCTGCGAGCTCCCGCCTGGCGGCTGCGAGCGGCTCCTCCCCGTCCACGTCGAGCCGCCCCGCCGGCAGCTCGAGCAGGTCGGGATCCATGACGGCCTCCCGGGGCTGGCGCACGAGCCACACCCGCTCCCCGTCGCACGCGACCACCGCCACGGCGCCCTGGTGGCGGACGATCTCCCGTGTCACCTCCTCGCCGTCGGCGTGGCGGAATCGCTCGATCCGCACCTGGACGAGGCGGCCGTCGTACACGGTCTCCCCGCCGACCGGCTCGATCCGCCGGGGCGAGGGTCCGCCCGGCGTCACGCTCACGGGGTTCCCGCGGGCGCGCACGCCTCGCGCGCGAGCTCCGAGAGGGCTCCCCCTCCCGCCAGCGCCGAGGCGAAGAACAGCGGGTCGGCTGCGAGGTCACGTCCCATCGTCACGCTCGGCAGCCCGCTGGCCGCGTACCCGGGCAGGTCCACGACCCCCCTGCGCCAGTCGTGGCGGGTGATCCTGGCAGGACGCTCCACCTCGAGCGACAGCGCTGGTCGGGGACCCCCCGACTCGCCGAACACAGCTCCCAGCTTGGCCGCCAGCTCCGTGCCGACGGGCGAGCGCATCCCCGCCGGCAGGGCCACCGTGACGGGCTCCAGCAGCAGGTCGAGCACGGTGAGGGTGTGGTGGGAGATGCCGCGGTGGCGCTCGCGCTCGTCGCTGGCGGACATGCGCGCCACCAGCAGCGTCGGGCACCCCAATGCCAGCGACACGTGGGCCGAGTCGAGGGCCGCCATGCCCCCGTGGCCGAGCGCGGAGCCGGACCCGACGATCCCGGGACCCGGACCGCACACGGCGGCGTCCCAGCCGAGCTTCACGAGGCCGTGGTGCAGGGCCCCGGCGGTGCTGATCGCCTCGCCCTCCCCGCCGTACGCGGCGCCCGCCGTCAGGTGCCCGGCCAGCAGTCCCCTGCGGCGCAGCTCGCGAACGGCCCTCGAGTGTCCGCCGGGCAGCGCTCCCCCCTCCGTCTGGACATACCCGAGCCGCTGCCCCGGAGCCCCGCTCTGGAAGGCCCACGCCAGCGCGGCGAGCTGGCCGTGCAGCGCCAGCACCGCCACGGGGCGGGCGACGGGGAGCTCGAGAGTCTCGTCATCCACCGGCTCGACCTCGTGCTGCAGGCTCGTGTAGTTGAGCTTCATCGCGCTCCTCCCGGAGGCGCCGTCCTCGCTCGGGATGCCGTCTCGGCCAGAGGCGCCCGAGGTGCCGGACGCGCGGGACACGCGCTGATCCGACAGGCCACGAGTGAGGTTCGCGTGGACCACGTCGAAGCCCCCCGAGCCGAGGCGCAGGTCGAGTGCCTGCACGTTCACGATCACCTCGTCCCCCACCTCGGCCGCCCCCACCAGGCCGATGTCGGCGATCGCCGGACGTCGCTCGCGGGCCTCCCCCGATGACCGCTGCAGCTCCACGACGAGCGTCTGCTCGGGGACGGACGTGCCCTCCCCGGCGTAGAGGCCGTCCTCGGAGGACGCGTCCGGCGCCGCGAACGGGCCGGGCCGGGCGGAAGGATCGGGCGCGTCGAGCACCTCGACGACCCTGGCGGAACGGAGCTTCAGCATCGCGCGCCCACGCTAGCGCGCGTCCGCGGCGTCCGGCGCCGCCGAGCGATCGACCAACGCGAGGGCGACCTCGAGCATCTCCGCAAGCGCCTCGTCGGCGACGCTCTCGCCGGGCTCGTGGGCACGGCGGGTGCCGTTGGCGAGGTTGACGCAATCCAGCCCCGCGGCGATCAGCGCGTTCGCATCGGAACCGCCCCCGCTGGCGATCCGCCGGGGCTCGCGCCCGCACTGGCGCAGCGCCGCCTCCGCCGTCGCGATCGCCCGCCCCCCCGCCGGCTGGCGGTAGCCGGGGAAGGTCTGCTGCACGCTGACGTCGACGTCCACGTCGCAGTCCTGCAGGTTGGCCGCGTCGTGGATGCGCTCCACGACCTCCCCCACGAGCTGCTCGGCGCGGCTCTGGTCGAGACTGCGCACCTCGCCGATGAAGGAGCAGGAGTCAGGAACCACGTTGATGGCCCCTCCCCCGGACACCGAGGCGATGTTGATCGTGGTCTGGTCGTCCACCCTCCCGACGGGCAGGGCGGCGATCGCCCGAGAGGCCGCCACGATCGCGCTGCGACCGTCCTCGGGGCGGATCCCCGCGTGCGCCGAGACCCCACGAAAGTGCGCCTCCAGCCTGAAGTGGCTGGGTGAGCGCTCGATCACCTCCCCGATCGCGGAGGGGTGGTCGAAGACGAAGCCGACGCGACTGCGCAGGCGGCCGACGTCGAACACGCTCGCACCCGCCAGCGAGCGCTCCTCCCCGACCGTGAACAGCAGCTCGAGGTCGACCGGCGAGCCCGCCGCGTGCAGGGCGCGGGCGAGCGCGAGCAGCACCACCACGGCGGCCTTGTTGTCGGCGCCGAGGATCCCCTCGTTGGCGTTTTCCCACACCCCGTCGCTGAGCACCGGCTCTACCGGCGCCTGGGGCGACACCGTGTCGAGGTGGGCGCAGAACACCACCGCCGGTCCCGTTTCGATGCCCGTCCCGGCGGCAGCCGGAAGCCGGGCGAGCAGGTTGCCGCAGTCGGAGCCGGTGAGGGCTGCGGCGTCGTCCTCGAACGTCTCGATGCCGAGCGCCCGCAGCTCGGCTATCACCCGCTCCCCGCATCGGCGCTCGCTCCCGGAGGGGCTTTCGATCCGGCACAGCTCGGCGAACGTTCCGCTCAGGTAGCGGCGCTCGGGGGTCCCGATCTCGGCCAGGCCGCCGAGGCTCACGCGCGGGTCGAGCGCGCGGGTGGCGCTGCGGCCAGGTCCTGCTCGCCGTCCCGCCCGTTCGCCCCGCATGCTCTCCCGTCTTCGCTCTCTGAGCGGTCGAGGGCAGCCGCCACGAAGCCCCGGAACAGCGGGGCCGGCCGCTCGGGGCGGGACTTGAACTCGGGGTGGAACTGGGAGGCGACGAAGAACGGGTGGTCCTCGAGCTCAATCAGCTCCACGAGGCGCTCGTCGGGGGAGGTCCCGGACACCTTCAGCCGCGTGCCGGGAGCCGGCCCGACGGCGTTCGTCAGGCGCTTGCGCAGGAGGTTGTTGACCTCGTAGCGGTGGCGGTGGCGCTCGTAGATGACGGCCTCGCCGTACATCTCCCTGGCCATCGTGGAGGGGTGAAGCTTGATCGGGTCGGCGCCGAGCCTCATCGTGCCGCCGAGGTCCGCCACCTCCTTCTGCTCGGGGAGCAGGTCGATCACTGGGTGGGGCGTCTCGATGTCGAACTCGGTGGAGTTCGCCCCCTCCATGTCGGCGACGTTGCGGGCGAACTCGGCCACGGCCACCTGCATCCCCAGGCAGATGCCCAGATACGGGACCCCGTTGCGCCGGGCGTAGCCGGCGGCGGCGATCTTGCCCTCGATGCCACGCCCGCCGAAGCCGCCGGGGATCAGGATCCCGTCGGCCTCGCCGAGCAGCTCCTCGACGGTGCCGCTCTCCACCGCCTCGGAGTCGATCCAGTCGATCTGCACGCGGGCGTCCTGCATCGAGGCGGCATGGCGGAGGGCTTCCGAAACCGACAGGTAGGCGTCCTCGAGCTGCACGTACTTGCCGACCAGGGCGATCCGCACGGTGCGGGTGGCGCGGGCCGAGCGTTCGATCGGCTCCTTCCAGCGCGCCAGGTCCGGGGGCCGGGCCTGGACCCCGAAGTGCTCGAGCAGGAAGTCGTCGACGCCCTGTTCGTGGAACGTGAGCGGGACCTTGTGGATGTCGTCCACGTCGCGGGCGGAGACGATCGCCTCCGGCGGAAGGCTCGCGAACAGCGCGATCTTCTTGCGGATGTCGCTCGAGAGGGCGCTCTCGGAGCGGCACATCAGCATGTCCGGCGCGATCCCGATGCGACGCAGCTCGTTGACGGAGTGCTGGGTGGGCTTGGTCTTCAACTCGCCGGCGTGACCCACGTACGGGACCAGCGTGAGGTGGATGAACATGCACCGCCGCCGCCCCACGTCCACCGGAAACTGGCGGATCGCCTCGAGGAACGGCAGCGACTCGATGTCCCCCACCGTCCCGCCGATCTCGGTGATCACGAAGTCGACGTCCGAGGACTGGGCGATGAGCGAGATCCGCTGCTTGATCTCGTCGGTGATGTGGGGGACGACCTGGACGGTGGCGCCGAGGTAGTCGCCGCGGCGCTCCCGCCTGATCACGGTGTCGTAGATCCCCCCCGCCGTCACGTTCGCCGCCCGGCTCGTGTTGGAGTCGGTGAAGCGCTCGTAGTGGCCGAGGTCGAGATCGGTCTCGGCGCCGTCCTCGGTGACGAACACCTCGCCGTGCTGGTAGGGGGACATCGTCCCCGGGTCTACGTTGATGTAGGGGTCGAACTTCTGCAGCCCGACACTCAGGCCGCGGGCCACCAGCAGGCGTCCGATGGAGGACGCCGCGATGCCCTTGCCGAGCGATGAAACCACGCCGCCCGTGACGAAGATGAAGCGCGTCTTGTCGGGGGCCTGCGCGTGGCGGTCGGTGCTGGACGTGCTCATGAGGGCCTGCCCAGAGAGTCTAGATAGCGAAGCCCCGGTGTCCGTTCGACAAATCCGGAAATTGAGCGCAGCTCACCGTAGAGGGTGATCGCGACGAGCACGCCGAGCGCCACGGCCTGGCCGGTCCCCGACAGGGTCAGCACCAGCCACAGCCCCCCGACGGCTCCGAGCAGGTTCGCGCCGGTGTCGCCGAGCATCGCCCGCTCGCGCAGGTCATAGGCGCCGGCCACCAGCGCCGGGGCGGCGAACAGGCCGAGCGACCACATCGCGCGCAACTGCCCCGAGGCGGCCGTCAGCGCGGCCCCGAGGACGACGAACACCTTGATCGCGCGGCCGGGGCGCAGGTCGAGCAGGTTGAAGGCGTTCGTACACAGCACGAGCACGCCCACCGCGAGCAGCCAGCGCCCGTTCGAGAGGCCCAGATAGGCGGCGGCGAACAGCGCCAGCCCGAGCGCCCCGAGCGCCTTCACCGCGCCCGTGCTCAGGCGGCCTTGGCGCAGCGCCCCGAAGTGCCCCCGCCATCCCCGGGGGCCGGTCTCGCCGAGCGTGTCGTCGAGCAGCCCCAGCGCCATCACCCCCAGGCAGTACAGCGCCACCGGCGTGATCGCCGGGTGGAACACGTGCGTGCCGGCGAGCTTCGCGAGCAGCATCAGCGGGATCAGGGCCACGCACGCCGCCGCCAGCACCAGCACCCCGAACGGGAACGGAAGCTCGCGCTCCCGGTAGTTGGGACGCACCGCCCCGGCGCGGCGCATCTGCGCCAGCAGCGGCCCCGCGAGCACACAGGCGGTCGCTAGGGCCAGCAGGGACGGGAGGGCGTGCACTGCGGTTGAAAGCTAACGCGGTCCGCGGACGCGGCTGATCGGCGCGCGGTGCCGGCCGGGACCGTCCGCGCGGAACCTCAGGAACCCGCGCTCGGGACGGGCACGCTCGGCAGCAGCGAGTCCGCGGTGGAGCTCGAGCCATACGTGCCCCTCGCGCCCGATAGCGCATACACGAGCGCCGTCTGACCCGCCACCGTGTCGAGGTCGTCGACGCTCGAGAGCCCGTTCCGCTTGTACCAGGAGATCTCAGAGGGGTCGGACGAGGTCGTCTCCGCGCCTACGGCGGTCGCCCGTCCGGCGGTGATCCCCGCCAGCAGTCCCTGGTCGAAGGCGGTGCTCGCTTCGCTCTGGGACGCGTCGATGTCCTGTGGCTCGGAGCGCACCACCACGACGCCATCGAGGTGCGAGAGCTGCCCGTCGAAGGAGCTCAGCAGGCTCGAGCGCACGCGGCTGACGAGCTCCCGGTCCGCGTGGGGGCTGCCGCTGACGAGCTGGCGGCCGATCACGTAGCCGAAGCGTTCGAGCCGTTCCGGGGACGCCGCCAGGCCCTGGAAGTGCGTCCCCACGGTCTCCCGTTCGATGGCGTCGAGGTCGAGCGGCTCGGACACGGTGACCACGCTCGGCACCTGCCCGCCGGCTTCCGCCACGGCGTCGCGCACGAGCCCGTCGACGCGGTCGGATGAGCCGCCCAGGAACACCAGCCCGACGGAACGGTGGTCGAGCAGCCCGTGCACGGCGAGGGGATACAGGCCGTCCGCGAATGCTTCCTCGCTGGCCATGCGGCTGCGCTGTTCGTCGAGCTGGTGATGGGCGGACCCGATTTCCGATTCGAGGTCGTGGACGATCCCGCTCTTGGCGCTCGACACGAGGTTGGAGTCGCCGATCGCCACGCCGATCAGCACCCCGAGGGCGAGCGCCAGCAGCACGGCGGCGAGCGACAGCGCGTGGTAGCGGTAGTCGAACATGTGCGCTCGCCCCCTCCCCGGTGGTCAGCCGCCGCCGGGGCCGGCGCCCACCTGCGCGAGCAGCTGGAGCTTCAGCCACAGCAGTTCCGCCACGTCTTTGAGGGCGGGGGTGCTCCAGATCACGACCAGCATCGCCAGCAGCCCGGCGGCGATCACCACGAGCATCGGCGTCAGCGCGGGCCGCGGCCGGTACAGCCGGCTGACCCCCTTGGCGTCAACGAGGATCTCGCCGATCCGCAGGCGCGTCAGCAGCGAGGACGACATCCCCCGGCGGTTGCGGTCCAGGAACTCCACGAGGTTGAACTGGGAGCCCACCGACACGATCAGGCGGGCGCCCTTCTCGGCCGCGATCAGCATTGCCACGTCGCCGCTGGTGCCGGGGGCCGGAACGAGCTTGAACGGAAGGTCGAGCTCGCGCAGCCGGCCGCTACCCGGGGCGCGGCCGTCGGGGTAGGAGTGCACGACCAGCTCCGCGCCGCAGCGAAGGGCGGTCTCGCCAGCCGAGTCCATGTCGCCGACGATCATGTCCGGCACCATCCCCTCGTCCAGGAGCGCCTCGGCGGCTCCGTCGACGGCCACGATCACGGGGCGCATGTCGCGCACGAACGGGCGCAGGGCGTGCAGGTCGCGCTGGTGCCCGACGCCCCTCACCACGACGAGCGTGGGACGGTCGCGGAAGTCCGTGGCGAAGCGCGGCAGCCCGATCCGCCCGGTGAGCAGCTCGCGCTCTTCGCGCATGTGCTCGATCGTGTTGTTGGCAAAGCTCTCCAGCGCCTCGGCCACGTCGCGGCGGCGGGCCTCCGTCTCCTCCCCCACGCGCTGGGGATCGAGCAGCTCCCCACGCGCGAGCACGGCGTCGCGGTACAGCACCTCCACGCCCTGCTCTCCCCGCGGCGCGGTGCGCGCCCGGATCGTCAGCGGCTGACCGTCGCTGACCTTCCCGAACAGCTCGTCGCCGGGGAGGTCCACCAGCAGCACGCCGGCTTCCACAAGCAGCTGGGGGCCGAGGTTCGGGTAGGTCCCCCCCGAGGACGGGCTGCAGTTGAGGACCGCCACGGCCCCCGCCGCGATCAGCTCCTCGGCCGACACGCGGTCGATGTCGAGGTGGTCGACGAGCGCGATGTCGCCGCGCACGAGGTGACGCACCAGCAGCTTCGTGCGGCGGCCCGGGCGCACCGGCCCCTGGACGACTCGTGCGAGCCGCGCGTCGGCGCCCGCGTGGACGGGGTCCGCGGGTCTCACGGTGCTCGTCGTGGTGGATGGCCTGGCTGCCATCGACTGCGAGAGTAACGCCCGCGCACGCGCGCGCGCTCTGGTCCGAGCCCGAGCGCGAGCTCAGGCCGCGCGCATCAGCGCCTCGGCGTGCCTGCGGGCTCCGTCCTCCTCCCCCTCGGCTCCGAGCATCCTCGCGAGCTCCTCGACGACCTCCTCATCGGCGAGCTCCCGCACGCGGGTCTGGGTGGCCGAGGCGCCCGCCTCCTTGACGATCGAGAAGTGGCGGTCGGCCAGCGAGGCGATCTGCGGGAGGTGGGTGATGCAGATCACCTGGCACTCCCGAGACAGCTCCCGCAGCCGCGCACCCACGGCCTTCGCCGTGTGCCCACCGATACCCGCGTCGACCTCGTCGAACACGAGCGTGATCCCCGATTCGTGACCGCGAGCCACGCTCAGGATCGCGAGCATCACCCGCGAGAGCTCGCCCCCGGAGGCGATCTCCCGCACCGGCCCACCGGGGACACCGGGGTTCGGCGCGATCAGGAACTCGACGGTGTCGGCTCCGCCCGGCCCCGCCTCGCAGCCGCCCAGCACGACCTCGAAACCCGCGTGGGGCATGGCGAGCGTCGAGAGCTGCTCGGCGACGGCCTTCGCGAACGGACCCGACGCGGCCCTGCGGGCTCGCCGCAGAGCGCCCGCGTGCCGCTGCAGATCCTTCCCGGCGGCCTCGAGCTGCTGCTCGAGCTCCCCGGCCGACACGCGCTCGGCCGCGAGCTCCCCGCGACGCAGACGCGCGGCCTCGTCGTGCGCGTGCACCGACTCGATGCTCCCACCGTGCTTGCGTACCAGCCGCTCGACGGCGGCGAGACCCTCCTCGAGCTCCTCCAGGGACGACATGTGCGCTCCCGCGGGCTGCTCACGTCCCTCCCCTGCGATGTGCTCGCAGTAGCCCGCAAGCTCATGCGCCAGCTCCTGCGTGTCGAGAGCGAGCGAACGCAGCCGCTCGGCGAGCGCGTCGAGCCGCGGGTCCACCCCCTCCAGCGGCATCAGCGCGGCGCCGGCCTCGGCGACGAGCTGGGCGGCACCCGGGACCCCTTCCACGCCCGCGCTCCGGCCCACGGTGGCGACGTCCTCTCCGAGCAGGCGCCCCGCCGCGGCCCCGGCGCCCGCGAGCAGCGAGTCGAGCGCGCGCAACCGCTCGCGCGAGGCGACCATGCGCGCATGCTCCTCGGGATCGGGCGCGAGCTCCTCGATCTCGGCGATCTCGAACTCGAGCAGGTCCAGCTCGCGGTCCCGTTCAACCTTGGTCGCCTCGAGCCGCTCGAGCGAGCGGCGCAGCTCCCGCACGCGCCCGTGGGCCTCGGCGCATGCCCGCAGCCGGGCCGCCTGCTCGGCGCCGCAGCGGCTGTCGAGGATCGCGAGCTGGGCGCCCGCGAGCGTGAGGCTGCGGTGCTCCTGCTGGGCGTAGAAGCGCAGCAGGGCGCCCCCGAGCGCGCGCAGGTCGGCGACGGCGGCGGTACGCCCGTTGATCAGCGCCCGCGTGCGCCCGTCGGCGCGGACGCGCCGCGCGAGCACGACCTCGCGCTCGTCGTCCTCGGCGCCGAGCAGTTCGGCGAGATCCTCACCGATGCCCCCGCCGAGGGTGGAGGGGATCTCGAAGATCCCCTCGACGTAGGCCTCCTCGGCGCCGGGCCGCACGATCCCGGATCGCGAGCGCCCACCGAGGAGCAGGTCGAGCGCGTGCGCGAGCACCGTCTTGCCGGCACCGGTCTCGCCCGTGAGCACGTTCAGGCCAGGCGACAGCCGCAGCTCGGCCCGCTCGATGAGCAGGAGATTCTCGACGCGCAACTCGGCCAGCATGCCGGGGAGGTGTACCAGCGACCGGGGACGGATGTCCGCGGCGCCCTGGGCGGCGGGATCCACCCCTTTGCACGGGACGGCGCCCGGTTCATAATTCGGCGCGCCGGTGTACGGATACCCGGCGCGACCTAGACTCGACGGCGAACGGACGGCGACAAGGATGGCTGCCAACGATCCCAACGTGAGCATGCCCGGGCGGGATGCTCCGCGGTGGCTGTCCGCGCCTGAGCTCGAGGCGCGCCTCGCCGAGGAGGTGGCGAGGGCCGAGCGCGGCCTCGGGCCGCTGAGCTGCCTGATCGTGATCATCGAGGACCTCGACGAGGTCGCCGAGCGATACGGGGACGAGCTCGCCGAGCAGGCACTCAGCCACCTCGCGGGCGCGCTCAGGGGGGAGCTGCGCGTGTTCGACCAGGTTGGACGGCCGAGCACGCGGGAGCTGATCGTGCTGCTGCCCGGCGCCGACGGGCCGCGCGGCGAGATCGTGGCCAGGCGGGCGCTGCAGCGGACGCGGACGATCAAGATCGAAGTGGACGGAGACAGGCGCCCGCTGCCGATCGCGATCGGACTGGCGACGTGGCACGAGGGGCTCACGGCCGAGGCGCTCGCCGCGGAGGCGAGGTCGGCCGCCCGTGCCGCGTACTGGACGCAGAACGGGGACGTCAGCGCGGCGGACTAACCTCGTCGCGTGCTCTCCGGATCGGAGCTGTGGCTGCTGCGCCTGATGGCCGACCGCGGACTCGCGCTGCTCGACGCGGATGGCCTGATCGTGGTGATCGAGGATCAGGGGGAGTTGCGCGTCGCCGCGGCCAGCGGCGGCGTGGCTCCGCGGGTTCGGATCGTGCCCCTGCGCAGTAGCTCTCTCGGGACCCTCTACGCGGGCGGCCAACCGCTTGCCCTGGACCGCCCCCGGGGACCTGAGGCCGCTTGGCTTCACGAACTTGGCATCGAGGCTCGAGCCGTCCTCGCGGAGCCGTTCCAGATGGACGGCCAGGGGGGCGGCATCGTGATCGCGGTCAAGACCGGAGGTGGTTTCGAGAGGGCCGACCGCGAGGCGCTCGGCGCATTCGCGGCCAGCGTCTCACAGCGACTCAAGGCGGAGCGCTCGGTGGAGATCGAACGGCTTCGCTTCGGCATGCAGGCGCGCGAGAACGAGCGCACGCGCTGGGCGCGAGAGATTCACGACGAGAGCATCCAGGGAATCGGAGCCCTCCGGCTGCAGCTCGCGAACGCCCGCGACGTCGATGACGCGGAGGCGCTCAGGAGCGCGGTCGACGCTGTTCTAGAGGGCCTCGGTCACGAGATCGACGGCCTGCGCCACCTGATCACCGAGCTACGTCCGGCTGCACTCGACGACCTCGGCCTGCAGGCTGCCCTCGAGGCCCTCGCACGGCGCAGCCAGGCGATCGACGGGCTCGACGTCACCACCGAGCTCGATCTCTCCGCCCTCGCCGGCGCGGAAGGCAACGGCAACGGGCATGGCGGCGCGGAGCGCCTCGACCCCGAGCTCGAGAGCACCGTCTACCGCGTTGCCCAGGAGGCGCTGACGAACGTCAGCCGCCACGCCGAGGCGACCCACGCGGTCGTGGGGGTGACCGTCGTCGGCGACGCGCTCGAGCTCACGGTCCGTGACGACGGCCGCGGGCTCCCCGACGAGTCACGGCTCGGCCCCCGCGGCGACGGCCTGGAGGGGGGATTCGGGATGTCCGGGATGCGCGAGCGTGCGGAGCTCGTGGGCGGCGAGCTGGAATTCCTCCCCGCGCCGGAGAAAGGCGCTCTGGTGCGGCTGACGGTGCCTCTGTCTGCTCGGGGGGCTGCGCTCAGCCGGTGACCTTCGTGCGACGCACGTAGGCCGTGATCTCGGCGCGAGAGGAGATCCCGAGCTTCTCGATCGCGCGGGCGCGGTAGGTCTTGACGGTTCTCTCCGCGACCTTGAGCTGCTCGGCGATCTCAGGATTCGTGAAGCCGTCGGCGATCAGCTTGATCACCTCCGACTCGCGATCGCTGAGCGCCACCTCGTCGTTGTCACGGCCGTTGGCCGCCGCGAGCACCGCTCCGAGACGGGGGTGCAAGTAGTTGCCTCCCTCCACGGCCGTCCGGAACGCCTGCAGCAACTCGGCGGGCTCAGCCTCCTTGAGCACGTAGCTCTGAGCACCGGCCCTCAGGGCCTGACGTGCGTACTCGGGGTCCTCGCGCATAGTCAGAATCGCGACGGCGAGCGTGGGATGGGCCATGAACACCTGTGGGAGCGCACCCAGGCTCGAACCCCCCGGCATCGTCAGGTCCAGCGTCAGCAGGTCCGGCTTCAGCTCGCGCACCTCACGGACCATCGTCGGGATGTCCCCTACTTCACCCACCACGGTGAACTCGCCGTCCTCGCGCTCGAGCACAGAACGGATGCCGTCGCGGACGATGGCGTGGTCGTCGGCGATGATGACCTCGATCGGCCGCTCGCGGGGCGACGTTTCAGCATCCACCTGTTGAACCGTAGCGGGCGGGGTAGACGGTTCCCGCAATGCGGCCGGATGACCTAGGGGATCGGCCAGCCCGAGATCGGCCGCTGCCAGAACGGGTGCAGCGCTCGACCCCGGAGAACGGCGAAGTTAGCTTCTCCGACCGTGCCAGCCGCACTTCGCTCGCCACAGCTTCGTCGCATCATCCTCGCCTACTCGGTCAATCGGATCGGGTTCTGGTTCGGCACCGTGGCGCTGTCCCTCGCGGTGTTCGACCACACGCACAGCGGCGCGGCCGTCGCTGCGACCCTGCTCGCCGCCCAGGTGGTACCCGCACTTGCCGTCCCGTTCCTCGTCGCCCGAGTCGAGGCGTCCAGGCGGCAGCGTGAGCTCAGCGGGCTCTACTGGTTCGAGGCGGCGGCCACCGCGGCGCTCGCGATCCTCGTCGCGCACTTCTGGCTGCCGGCGATCCTTCTGCTGGTCGCACTCGACGGCACCGCGGCGCTCGCAGCCAGCGCCCTGTTGCGCGCGGAGACCGCCAAGGCAGGGCGGGAGGAGCTCGGCGACGGCGCTGTGGACGAGCCCCCGGGACACACGCCGCGGCCGGACCCCGAGCCTGGCCGGCAGGCTGAGGACGAGCGCGAGGAACAGGCCGAGGCCGCGGAACGGCAGGCCAACGCGGCCCTCAACGTGGCCTTCTCGGTCGCCTTCGTGGTCGGGCCGGCGCTCGCCGGGATCACGACGGCCGCGGCGGGCGCGACCATCGCGCTCCTGCTTGCAGCGGCCGCCTTTCTACTCTGCGGGACGCTGCTCGTCGACCTCCACCCCCACGTCGAGGAGGCGGAGGGGGAGTCGGTCAGGGCCCGGCTGCGTGCCGCATGGGCATACGTAAGGCGCGCTCCCGACCTTCGCTCCCTGCTGATCGCCCAGGCGGTGGCGTTCGTGTTCTTCGAGTCGGCGGCGCCCATAGAGGTCGTCTACGCGAAGCAGAGCCTCCACTCGGGGGACGGCGGGTACGGCGCGCTGATCGCAGCCTGGGGAGCCGGCGTGGTGGTCGGAAGCATCATCTTTGCCAGATCTCCGAAGCGCTCTCTGCGCCTGATGGTCAGCGCCGGGACACTCGCCGTCGGGATGGCGTACGTCGCATTCGGCGCGATCAACGTCCTCGCAGGCGCATGCGCGGCCGCCGTAATCGGGGGGATCGGCAACGGGGTCCAGTGGACACCGCTGGTAACAGCCGTCCAGCGTCTGACCCCCTTCCCGCTCCGGGGGCGGGTGATGGGTGCCCTGGAATCGATCGGAGCCCTCGCGCCGGCACTCGGGCTTGTGCTCGGCGGCGCGTTGCTCGCGCTCACCTCGCCCCGCACGGCGTTCTACGTGGTGGGCGCCGGCGCCCTGGCCGTGACGGCCCTGTTCGTGCGGATTCCCATGGATCGCCCGCAGGCGGGCGCGAACGAGGAGCCGCTGGGGGCCCACGTCGAGTCGGCCCACGCGGTCGACGCCAGGGCCGACGCTGCCGACCGTTCGGCCGCGCTCTGACGACACCGATCGGCGCACCGCGGTCCGCCGCGCGAGCCGACCCGGACCGACTCTTCAGTACGACCGCGAATCGGCCGTTAAGTACGACAGGAACCCAATATGGGTACGTCGGATCTGATCAGACGCCTCTACTGGGCCGGCGAGGCGCTCGTGTTCGCGGCCGTGATGGTCGTTACCGCGCGCATGACGACTCCCCAGGAATGGACCCCGGTCCTGCTCGTGATCCTGCTGGCGGCGCTGACCTTCGTGGGAGACAGGTTGAGCGCCGCGATGGTCAGGGGCCAGCTGACGACGGCCCACATCGCGCTGGTCCTGGCCATGACGCTGCTGGGCCCGGGCCCGGCGGTGGTGATCGGCGTCACCGTCGCGCTCATCACGACGGCCCAGCGTAGCCTCGCGCCGCGGCTGTGGCTCAACAACCTCATGACCTACGCAGTGTTCGCGTTCGCCGGCGCTGTGGCCGCGCGCGAGCTCTACGGCAGCCCCCAGGCTCATCATGGTTCCGCGGGGCTGGCGTTCGGCCTCATCGTGTTCGGAGTGTTCCTGTTCACGATCGTCCTCAACTTCCTGCTGTTCTCGGCGGAGCTGCGCATCGAGGACGGTCGGCCCCTGATCAGGCAGCTTCGGGAGGATTTCGTCCCACTGCTGCCCGGCCTTCTCGCAGCCGCGTGCCTCGCGGCGCTGCTCGCCGTCGCCTATGCCAATCTGGGCATCGCCGTGCTGGTGGCCGCGTTCCTCGTGCTGCTGATCTTCCACTACCTGACGAACGCGCTGCTGCGCTCGGAGGAGCGTGCGGACCAGCTGGAAGCACGGTCGATCCACCTGGCGAACCTCCAGTTCGGGATCTTGAGCATGCTGATGGACGCGCTGGCGCTGCGTGACCGCTCCACCAGCCGCCACGCCGCCGCCACAGCCCGGCTCGCAAAGGCGCTCGCGATCGAGGCGGGATGCGATGAGGAGCAGCAGGAGGTCGTGCATACCGCCGCGTTGCTGCACGACATCGGCAAGTTCGCGTGGCCGGACCGGCTCCTCCACCCGCAGGCGCTGAACGACGAGGACTGGTCGATGATCAGGCGCCATCCCCAGGACGGGGCGGCACTGGTCGGAAAGCTCGACGGATACGGGCCGGTGGCGGACGCGATCCTCTACCACCACGAGCGTGTGGACGGGACCGGCTATCCGGCGCAGTTGATCGGTGCCGAGATCCCGCTCGCATCGCGGATCATCGCCGTGTGCTCGACCTACGACACGATGACGATGACCGACGCCCTGGGGCCCCCGATGAGTCCGGAGGACGCCAAGCGGGAGCTACGGAGGCTGGGCGGCACCCAGCTCGACGAGGAGCTCATTCGGCTGTTCCTCGCGATGCTCGAAAGACAAATGCCGGGGGAGCTCGCCGAGACCGACTACGAGTCGGAGCTGGCGTTCGAGCAGCACGTCCGCCGGATGGCCGAACCCACGCGGTCCTGACCGACGCGGACGCGGTCCTCTCTGACGCGGACGGCCAGACGAAGGGCCAAGACCCCATCATGGGGCTTGGCCCTCGAAGTCCTACGATTGCTGCGCTGCTAGTGCTTGAATGATTCCATGGATTCTCCTTCCGGGCTGTGCCTCGGGAGGCGGAACGCGCGGTCTCAATCCGCAGGCCGCCGCGCCTTTTGATGATGTTCGGACAGGATTGTAAGGCATCGCCCGGAGATGTGCACGTTTGGGTAGGTTTGGCCGAAATCTTGCAAACTGCGCCAAACCACGGTGGCCGCTCGAAAACGTCCACAAAGCTGCCCCCAGCTCAAGGTTCGAGCCGTTCCTGACGATCAAGGCTGCAAATGACCCCCCTCGCAACCCAAAGACCGCGGGACGAGCGCCGGATGGTGTTCACCAGCTCCCAGGCCGCGCGCTACCTCGGCGTGTCCCTGGCAACGGTCCGCCGCTGGACCGACGCCGGCCACATCGGGTGCTATCGCACACCGGGCGGCCAGCGTCGCTTCTCGCGCGACCAGCTGGACACCTTCGTCTCCTCGATGGCCCACGACGGCCCCGAAGAGACCAGCGAAGCCCCGCACAGCCACAGCTCCCGCGTCGCCTAGCCCGCAAGGCCCCGGTCACCCCGGGGGCCGCCCGCGGGCCGCTCGCCCTCAGCTGGCCAGCCGCCCGAACTTGTCGCGCAGGCGGCGGTAGAAGGAGGTGCCCGGAAGCTGCGCCAGGGTCGTGCAGTCGCTGACGTACGTGGCACCGATCATCTCTCCCGCCGGGATCTCCCCCACCGGGCGTCCGTCGACCGCCACGTCGAGGGGCTCGCGGGAGCGGTTGTGCACCGACAGGTGGTCGTCGGGGGCGACCACCAGCGCCCTGGCGCTCATCGAGTGGGGGGCGATGAAGGACACCACGAACCCTTCCACCCCCCACGCCATCACCGGCCCTCCGTTGGCGAGGTTGTAGCCCGTCGACCCCGCCGGGGTGGCCACCACGAGCCCGTCGCAGCGCACGCTCCCGGCCTCCTCCCCGTCCAGCGCGTATGACAGCTCGGCGACCCGCTCGCCCACCTTGCGGTGCACGGCGACGTCGTTGACGGCCGTGCGTCGCTCGCCGTCCAGCTCGACCACGATGCCGGGCAGGCGCAGCAGCTCGAAGTCCCCGGCGAGGGCCCGGTCGATGCCGGTCCCGGCCTGCGCCCGCTCGACCGTGGCCAGGAAGCCGATCTCGCCGAAGTTGATCGCGAACACGGGAACCTCGGTGTTCGCGTACTCCTGCAGGGCCTTCAGGATCGTTCCGTCCCCGCCGAGGACCATGCAGAGGGCCACGTCGCGCTTCAGGGGGGCGTCGCGCTCGAGGTTGGGTCCGGCCGGCAGGTCGTGCTTGTCGCTCTCCTCGCGCGACAGCCGCAGGCGGACGCCGGCCTCGCGGGCGCGTTCGGCGAGCAGCTCCAGGGTCCCCCGCGTGTCGGCCGGGCGCTGGTGGGTGAAGACCGTGACTTCCCTCAAGGCTCGACCTCGCGCGCCAGCTCCTCGAGCTCGCCTGCGCTCTGGGCATGGCCTGTGCGCTGTCGCTCACCCACGCCCTGTGGCTCGCCTGAACCTTGTCGCTCGCCTGCGCCCTGATCCCGGTCTCCGGCCTCTGCCGGGACGAGCCACATGAAGGTCTCGCGGTTGCCCTTCGGCCCAGGCAGGCCCGACGAGCGGTAGCCCCGCACCCGCACCCCGAGGGCGGCGGCGGCGACGCCGACCGACACGAGCGCCTCCCGGCGCAGGTCCGAGTCGCGCACCACGCCCCCCCGGGGGACACGCCCGCGGCCGAGCTCGAACTGGGGCTTGACCAGCGCAAGCACGTCGAAATTGTCACCGAGGCACCCGATCACCGCCGGCAGGACCTTCACCAGCGAGATGAACGAAACGTCGACGGTGGCGAGGTCCGGCGGTGCCACGGATCCCGATCGAGAGGCTGGGAGCAGCTCGGGGGAGAGCTCCCGTGCGTTGGTCCGCTCCATCACGAGCACGCGCGGATCCTGGCGCAGGCGGTAGTCGAGCAGCCCGTAGCCGACGTCAATCGCGATCACCTCGCGAGCGCCGCGCTGGAGCAGGCAGTCGGTGAACCCTCCGGTGGAGCTGCCGACGTCGAGCGCCCGCCGCCCGGCGACCTCCAGGGCCGTGTGGTCGAGGGCGTTGGCGAGCTTGATCCCGCCGCGGGAGACGTATTCGCGGCCGGGGAGAACCGACACGACCTCGTCGGCCTCCACCAGCTCCCCCGGCTTGGAGGCGCGGCGGCCGGAGGCTCCCAGCTGCACCTCGCCCGCCATCACGGACGCCGCCGCCCGGCTGCGGGAGGGGAACAGCCCCCGCTCCGCCAGGAGCACGTCAAGCCGTCGCTTGGACATCCCGGCCAACCCTTGCACAAATGCCTTCGGGTACAAATACGCCCGGGTTACCGGGCGTATTTGCGAGGGAGCGCCGCCGAATCCTTGCCCTTCTCGAGAGTGGCTTTCGCCAACAGGGCGGCGACGGAGGGAGCCAAAGGATACATCTCCGGCGCCCTCCGGACCGGCTCGAACGGTCTCTGTGACCCATGTCACACTGCGTCGGCCCCAGGGCGGCCATATTGATCGTGATCCCCGAGTTGCATCGTTTCATCTGCACTCTTTGGATCCCTCCTCCCCGAAGCGGCCCGCACTCCCCGGCGGGCCGTTTCATTTCCGGGGGAGCCCGGCGCGCCGCGGGCGCGGCCTGCCGGCGGTGAGGCTCTCCTGGCACCGGCGGCGCCGCTCAGGCGCCGATGACCGCCGACCCTCCGCTCTCCGGCTCGCGCTGCGGATCCGAGATCGCCGCGCGCACCCGCTCGGCGATGCGGGCGCCCGTGAACCCGACCTCCTCGTGCAACAGGGACGGCTTGCCGTGGACGACGTAGCGATCGGGTAGGCCGACCCTGAGGATCCGCGGAGCCGCTCCGGCCTCACTCAGGACCTCCCACACGGCCGAGCCGAAGCCGCCCGCGAGCACGCCCTCCTCGACGGTCACGAGCAGGTCGTGCTCGGCCGCCAGCTGGGCCATCAGGCCGGCGTCGATCGGCTTGGCGAAGCGGGCGTCGGCGACGGTCACGGCTACTCCGTGCTCGCGCAGCAGCGCGGCCGCCTCCAGCGCCTTGCCGACGCCGGTGCCGTAGCCGATGAGCGCCACACGGGGACCCGATCGCGCCTGCGCGGTGGGCTCCTCGAGGATCTCGCCGGAGCCGATCGGGATCGCGCCGCCGTGCCCGGGCAGCGCCACCCCCGTCCCTTCCCCGCGGGGATAACGCAGGGCGATGGGCCCGTCGTCGTACTCGAGGGCGGTGCGCAGCATGTGGACCAGCATCGCCTCGTCGCGGGGTGCCATGAGCACGATGTTGGGCAGGCACCTGAGGTAGGCGATGTCGAAGGCCCCGTGGTGGGTGGGGCCGTCGTCGCCCACGAGCCCCGCCCGGTCCATCGCGAACACCACGTTGAGCCGCTGCAGGCACACGTCGTGGACGATCTGGTCGTAGGCGCGCTGCAGGAAGGTCGAGTAGACCGCGACCACGGGCTTGACCCCCTCCAGCGAGAGCCCGGCCGCGAACAGCACCGCCTGCTGCTCGGCGATCCCTACGTCGAAGTAGCGCTCCGGCATCGCCTTCTGGAGGATGCTCAGCCCGGTGCCCGAGTTCATCGCCGCCGTGATCCCCACCACGCGCGGGTCACGTTCGCATTCCCGCACCAGCGCCTCCCCGAACACCTGCGTGTACTGGGGCGGGATGATCCGCTTGCGTCCCGTGGCGCTGCCGTTGGCGGCGGTCTTGGGACGCGCCGGGGAGCCGTTGACGATCGAGTTGGGCTTGGCCGCATGCCACTTCTCCATCCCCTCCAGCCCGCCCTCCTCGGCGGGCGCGAAGCCCTTGCCCTTGACGGTGGCGACGTGGACCACGACCGGGCGTTCCGCGGCCAGCGCCTCCTTCAGGGCCTCCCGCACCGCGCGCACGTCGTGGCCGTCGATCACGCCCATGTACGCCCAGTCGAGCTCCTCCCACCACAGGCCCGGCGCCCAGAAGGCCTTGATCGACTCCTTCAGGTGGGGACCGAGGCGCTCGAAGGCGCCGCCGATCGCTCCGGGGAGCCTCGTCAGCCCGCCCTCGACCTCGGCGCGGGCTCGCCACAGCTTCGGGTTCAGGCGGACGCGGTTGAAGTAGCGCGACAGCGCGCCCACGTTGGGGGCGATCGACATGCCGTTGTCGTTGAGCACCACCACGATCGGGGTACCGAGGCCGCCCGCCTGGCTGATCGCCTCGAAGGCCACCCCGCCGGTCATCGCGCCGTCGCCGATCACGGCCACGACCCGCGCGTCGTTCTCGGGGTCGAGCTGGCGCATCCCCTCCTTGATCCCGACGGCGTAGCCGATCGACGTCGACGCGTGGCCCGCGCCCATGATGTCGTGGGGGGACTCGGCGATCGAGCAGAACGGAGCCAGCCCGCCGTACTGACGGATCGTGGCAAGCTCGTCGCGGCGGCCGGTGAGGACCTTGTGGGGGTAGGCCTGGTGGCCGACGTCCCACAGGATCTTGTCGCGGGGGGAGTCGAGCACCGAGTGGAGCGCCACCGCCAGCTCGCAGGTCCCCAGGTTCGCCCCGAAGTGCCCCCCGATCTCCCCCACCGTGTCGATGATGTGCTCGCGCACCTCCTCGGCGAGCTCCGCGAGCTCGGCGTCGGTGAGGTCGTGGAGGTCCTCGGGGCCGTTGATCTTCGCGAGCAGCTTCACGAGGTCCGCGTAAAGATGAAGTCGGTGATGTTCTCGAGCTCGGCGGTCGTGTTGGCGGCTGGATCGGAAGCGGACACGCCCGCGATCTCGCCGAGCGCGTCCCGCGCCGCGGCATGCGACTCGGCGGCCAGCTGCCGCGCCCGCTCGACGCCGAACTCGCTCACGTATGTCTGCTTTCCGTGACGCTCATCGCTGCCCTGTGGCTTCCCAAGCGCTTGTTCGCTGCCGGTCACATCGAGGATGTCGTCGACGATCTGGAAGAGCACACCGAGCTCGGCCGCGAAACGTCGGAACGGTCTGACGATGTGGACATCATCCGTCCCCGTCAACAGTAGTACGCACAGCACCGACGCGCCAATCAGACGGCCGGTCTTCAACTCGTGGACTCGCCGCAAGGTGCGGGGTCCGCCGTCCGCGTGGTCGGTCACGTCGGCGTACTGTCCCCCCACCATGCCGTTGACACCGGTGGCGGCGGCGAGCTCGGCCGCGGCCCGCAGCAGGCGCGCCGGCTCGCCGTGCTGGCTGGAGAGCAGGTGCCTGAAGGCCTCGGCGTAGAGCCCGTCGCCGGCAAGGATCGCGACGTCCTCCCCGAACTTCACGTGGCACGTCGGCTTACCCCGGCGCAGCTCGTCGTCGTCCATCGCCGGAAGGTCGTCGTGGATCAGCGAGTAGGTGTGGATCAGCTCGATCGACCCCGCCAGCGGCAGGACCTCGCGGTGCGGCATCCCCAGCGCCCGCGCGGTGGCGAGCGTCAGCACGGGGCGAATCCGCTTGCCGCCGGCCAGCAGCGAGTAGCGCATCGCCTCGTCGAGCCCCTCCGTGAGCGGCTCCTCCGAGAAGTGCATGCGCTCCAGGTATGCCTCGACCTCCTCGCGGAGGTGGTCTGGGTAGCGGGCCTCCACGCAGGCAGCTCGGTCGGCGCAGCTACAGGAGGGGATCCTGTCCGGGGGCGGGCCGGCTGACCTCCACCCGGGAGAGCTCCTCGAGCTCGGCGGCCGCCTGCGTGGCGAGCGAGGCGCAGTCCTCGACCATGCCCGCCGCCGCATCCTGGGAGAGCTCGCCGGAGCGCAGCTGCTCGGCCGCCCGCTCGAGGCGGGTGATGATCTCGTCAAGTTGCTCGACGCTGCTCATCGGCTGTGGGCATTCTCCCGCAGCTCGCGCAGGACCGCGGCCAGGACCCCGTTGACGAACCCGGGAGCGTCCGCGCCGCAGAACACCTTCGCGCTCTCGATCGCCTCCTCGATCGCGCCCTCGGGCGGGATCGGGGCGTCCGCGGGTATCTCATGAGGGTGCAGCATCTCGACCAGGGCCACCCGCAGGATGCTGCGCTCGAGGGGCTGGATGCGCTCCACCGGCCAGCCGTGGGAGTGGCTGTCGATCAGCTCGTCGAGCTCCTCGCGATGCTCGATCGTGGCGCTGGAGAGCGCCCGCACGAAATCGGTTGCGCCCGCCGGCAGCGTGTCGGCCAGCGCCCGGCCCGTGAGATCGTGCTGGTAGAGGGCGATGACCGCCGCGCGGCGCTGCTCGGAGCGGCGCATTCAGGCCCGCGCCACGTACTCCCCGGAACGCGTGTCCACCCTGATGCGCTGTCCCGGTTCGACGAACAGGGGCACCTGGATGGTCGCGCCGGTCTCGAGCGTGGCGGGCTTGGTGCCCCCGCCCGAGGAGGTGTCGCCGCGCAGACCCGGATCGGTCTGGCTGACCTCGAGGTCCACGGCGCTGGGGAGCTGCACGTCGCTGGGCTCGTCGTCGACGACCAGCACGTCCACCTCGCTGCTGGGGGTCAGCCAGCGCAGCTCGTCCTTGATGCTCGCTTCGCCGATCGCGATCTGCTCGAAGGACTCGGTGTCCATGAAGTGGGCATCGCTCCCGTCGGCGTACAGGAACTGCATCTTCTTGGACTCCGTGCGCACCGGCCGGAACTTCTCCCCGGCCCGGAACGTGCGGTCGATCACGTTGCCGTCGGCTGCCCGGCGCAGCTTCGTGCGCACGAACGCCCCGCCCTTGCCCGGCTTGACGTGCTGGAACTCGAGGATCTTGTAGACGGTCCCGTCGACCTCGATGTGGTTGCCGTTCTTGAACTGGTTGGTGCTGATAGCCACTAGCTGCTTCCCTTCGGTCGGCCCACAGGGTAGACGGAGAGCCAGCGATCACAGGTGGCTTGGCGATACTTCCCTGCGGTGACGGCGAGCAACATCGAGGCGCTGCGCGCTGTGTACAGACAGTGGGAACAGGGGAACCTACGCGCGGGCGAAGAGATCCTCGACCCGCAGATCGAGTCGGTCTGGCCGGAGGGCTTCCCGTCCGGCGGCACCTACCGGGGACGTGACGGCCATGCGAAAGCGATGCGAGAGTGGTTGAGCCCGTGGGAGAGCTTCGAGCTGGTGGCAGAGGCGTTCTACGAGACGGGGGACCGGATCGTCGTCCCATTCCGCGTGCGTGCTCGGGGAAAGGGCAGCGGCATCAGCGTGGAGCGCCGCTGGGGCCATGTGTGGACGATGCGCGCCGGACGGGCCGTTCGCTTTGAGGTCACGCTCGATCCGGACGGCGAGATCGAGTCGGCGAAACCGCCGCCGTAGGGCCCTCGCGCGTCTGTGCTCTCGCGGCCTTGGGGCGCCCGGGAGTGCGGTTAGCGCACCCTCGTGAACTGGTCGGTCGATATCAGGGCCCGTGAGGGTAGCGGCAGACACGGGATGTCCGGCTCCGAGAGGCCGATCCGATAGCTCCCTGGTGCGGTCAGCGCCCCGGGTGGGTGGACGAGAGCGGGCAGGTGTCCCGTTCACGCGTGTGCGGCGGCCCGCCGCTAGTTCAGCGGATTGAGCACGAGCGTTTCTTCGTAGGTCTGGGTGAGCTTGCCGACCAGACGGATCGGTTCGTATGGAGCGCCCCCGAAGGACACTTCCAGCTGCTCTTCAGGCCCGCCCACGAAGTGGCTGGGCTTCTGGGCTCCTTTCGACGCCGCGTACTTGAGCGCACTCGAAGACGTGGGCTTACCCGACTCGACCGACGCGATCACGCTACCCCGGATGCTGACCGACGTCGTCCCGCAGGTGAATTCGGCGAACACGCCCGAGACGGGAGACAGGCCGATCCCGATCTTCGTCTTTGTGGCTTCGGATTCCACGCCGAGCGCGCCTCCCAGTTCCTGGGTGTTTATCTCACCGCCGCTCGCCATCGGACTCGTGCACTGCTGCCCGGCATGGGCACACCCCGTCAGGCTCTCGTGGACCCCACCGAGGGTTTTGCGTCCGCTGAAGGCTCCGGATGCCGACAGTCCGCTGCACGTGATCTTTGATCCGACCGCCGGCTCGAGTTTCACGGCCCCGCCGGCGACCGTGAAGCCCGCCCTGAGCGCCCCGGGTTCCCATTCGTATGGCGAGCCTCCGGGACTCTGCTTCGTGCAGCCGGAGTCGTGGAAGGTGCCGTCCCTCTTGCGCGGGTGCAGCACGCAGCGTCCGACTTCCGGTCCCCGGATCCGTTCGCCGGGGGTGAATTCCCAGGACCCGAAGGGACCGTCACCCATGAGGATGAGGGCGGCGTCCGACGAGGTGGCAAAGGCAAACCCTTCACGGGAGGACCCAGCGCGACCGAGTGGACTGAGCCCTTCGAGCGGAGTCCAGCTCGAGCCGGAGCCCTGGTACACGACGACGCCCTCCGCGCCCTCGTCGACGAGGAGGTGTTCTTCGTCGGCGGCAACTGCGATTTCATCCTCTTCCCCGCCCAGCTGCAACGCGGGGAGCTTGCCGGTCGCGGTCCAGGTTTCGCCACTGCGCCGATAGATCGAGCCTTCGGTGGCGCTCGCGCCGCCGGTGACGAAGGCGGTGTCGCCGTCGGGAGTGAGCGCCAGGAAACCGCCCCCGGGGAGAGCCGGTCCCTGTTGCGTCCACGTTTGGCCTTCGCGCACGTAGACCTTCACGCCGCCGCCGCATTTGACGAGGGCCGTGTCTCCGTCGGCTGACAGCGCGACGTCCTCTCCGCAGAACGTGTGACCCGGTTCGCCTTCGAGAATCGCCTGCTGGGTCCAGGTTTCGTCCACCCGCACGAACACCCACACGCCGCCGATCTCTTCGAACCCCGATCCTCGGTGGTAGGGAGCCCCGAACAGGATCGTGTCGCCGTTTTCCGAGACTGCGATCGAATAGCCGAATCTGGAGCCGAATTCCGGCTTGAGGCCTTCAGGGATCAGCTTCTGCCCTTTGGCCTCCCAGACACCTCCGGAGCGGGTCAGGACATAGCCGGCACGGTTTTCCGGGTCAAGACCGATGGCCGATGCGAGCGTGTTGCCGTCGGAGGACAGGGCGACCGTGCCGCCTTCGCCTTCCCCGACTTCGTGCACGGGGATCCATTTGCCGCCGGAGCGCTCGTACAGGCCGTGACCGATGAATGCCGTCTCGCCATCGGATGAGACAGCGACGATGGGCCCGATTTGTTCGCCCGCTTCGTTGAACAGCTTGCTCTCGAAGTACGAGGCCGAGGCGCTCACGGCCTCCCCCAGGCTCACTCCGAGGGCGAGCAACAGGCAGACCGTCAGCATGCAGGCGCGCCTCATTCCCCGCCGCCGCCAATCGACAGGAGCCCCAACCTACGGCTGCCAGCCTGACGCATCCCGACCCCTCATTCGCCTGCTCCGATCCTTCGTACGGTCGGTCACCGCTGCGTTTCCCCACTGATTCGGAGACCTAGCCTGAACCTACCACCTGCCGTCCCACCCCTGCAAGCGCCCTCGTGCGACGCTCTCGAACATCCGTGAGCAGGGCGACAACCAGCTCCGGCGCCGCCGCGATGTGGGACTGCGAGCCCCGCTCATTTCGGCGTCGCGGCCCCGGCCCGCGCGGCGAGCACCTCGCCAAGCCACGCGGACGGGACGAACGGCGGCACGGGCCCGGGATAGTCGGGGAACAGCTCGCGGGCCGCGAGCGTGACGGGCCGGCCGCTGGTCAGGGGCTGGAGGTCGGCGAAGGAGTCGATCGCGCGGATGCTCGCCAGGATCTGCAGCGTGGCGGCATTCGGCGGGTCGGTCGCGAGCGTGCCGTCGGCGAGCAGCGCGTCGGCGCGGTCGAGCATCGCGGGCAGTTGCCTCAACGCACCGCGGGCCGCGGCCTCGTCGGCGCCGATCGCCCGCGCGTAGTAGCGCGTGACGGGCACCGACGTGTAGGCCGCCAGCCCCGGAGCCGGCATGCCGGCGCTGCCCGCGAACCAGCGGCGCAGGTCGTGGTCGTCGACGAGCCCCCGGCGGATCAGCAGGCGGGGCGCGTTCTGGAGCTCCCGCTCACCCCACGCCTCGGCCTCCTCGACGCGGGCCCGCAGGGCGGGGTCGGCGGGATACAGGGGCGGCTCGGGCACCGCCTGCTCGAGCGCGCGGGGGATCGCCAGCGAGCCCTGTACGCGCCGCCCGTCGAGCTTCAGGGCGGGGACGGTGCCGTGTCTGAAGCCGGCCAGACGCAGGTGGATCCGCTGGCTCCCGGGCAGGACCTCGACCGTCTCGAACGGGATCGCCTTGAGCTCGAGCATCGCCTTCACGGCCATCGCCGGGTGCGAGACCGGGAACCAGTACAGCTTCGCGCGCGCGCTCATTCGACGACGGTCAGCTCCTTCGGCAGGCCGGTGAAGATCTTGCTCCCCTCGTCGGCGAGCACGACGAGGTCCTCGATCCGCACGCCGAACTCCCCGGGAACGTACACGCCGGGCTCGATCGTGACGACGTTGCCCGCCTGCAGCAACCCCTCGGCTTCCTTGCGGGCCAGGCGCGGCGCCTCGTGCACCTCCAGGCCGACGCCGTGGCCGAGGCCGTGGCCGAAGCGCTCGCCGAGGCCCGCCCGCTCGATCACCTCGCGAGCCGCGGCGTCGGCGTCGCGGCCGCTGATCCCCGGGCGGGTCGCCCCCAGCCCGGCAAGCTGTGCCTCCAGCACGGTCGCGTACGCCTCGCGCTGCTGATCGGTGATCCCCTCGCCGGTGGCATAGGTGCGTGTGCAGTCCGAGCAGTAGCCGTCCAGCAGCGCGCCCCAGTCCACGATCAGCAGGGTGTCCACGGGGATCGTCGCCTCCCGCGGCCGCGCGTGAGGGAGCGCGCCGTGGGCGCCGGCGGCGACGATCGACTCGAAGCTCGGGGCCTCCGCCCCCAGGCGGCGCATGCGGAACTCGAGCTCCAGCGCGACCTCGCGCTCGCTGCGCCCCACCACACCGGCTTCGAGCGTCTGGCGCAGCGCTTCGTCGGCGAGCCGCGCCGACTCCAGGATGCGCGTCAGCTCCCCGTCATCCTTGACGGCGCGCAGCCGCGCCACCTCGTTCGTGCAGGGCACGAGATCCCACCCGCCGGGGAGGGCCTCCCCGAGGCGGCGATGGGCGCGTACGCTGAGCGAGCCCTCGTCGAAGCCGAGGCGACCGCCGGGTGAAGGGAGCGACCCCGCGACCACCTCGGCGAGGTCGCCGCTGACGATCTGGCGCTTGTAGTTGCCGGGCACCTGCTGGGCCGACTGCGTGTCGTAGCGGAAGTCGGTCAGGAACTGGTCCCCCGGGAGAGCTCCGGCCGGCTCCGCGGCGATCACCGCCAGCCCGTTGCTGCCGGTGAAGCCCGTCAGATAGCGCAGGTCGAAGGAGGCGCTCACCAGCAGCGCGTCTAGCTCGAGCTCGGCCAGGCGCCGGGCGAGCCGCTGGGTGCGTTCGTGCAGGGGCGGCGCCGGGGCGCTCATGCGGAGACCCTTTCGAGCTCGTCTCGCAGCGCCGCGAGCGCGTCGCGGTAGCCGTCGGGGCCGCGACCGGAGATGCTGGCGAAGCAGATGTCGCGGATCACAGAGACGCGCCGCCACTCCTCCCGGTTCTCGACGTCCGAGAGGTGGATCTCGAGCGTCGGCAGAGCCGCGATCTCGAGCGCGTCGCGGATCGCCCACGCGTAGTGCGACCACGCCCCCGCGTTCATCAGGATCGCGTCCGCGTCCCCCCGCAGCGAGTGCAGGTGCTCGATGAAGGCGCCTTCGTAGTTGGTCTGGAAGAAGCGCACCGCGAGGCCGTGGGCGTGGGAGTCCTGCTCGATCTGCTCCTGCAGCTCGGGCAGCGTCAGCGTCCCGTACAAGCGCGGATCGCGACGGCCGAGCTGGTCGAGGTTGACCCCGTGCATGACCTCGATGCGGTAGCGGACGGCGTTCACGCGGCCAGCTCCTGGACCGCGGCCCGCACCTCGCCGTCGGGCACCGAGCACCCCTGCCGCACCTCGCCGGGGGCGGCCACCAGCACGAACGGCACCTCTGCGCCGACGCGCTTCTTGTCGTGTGAGATCACCGCCATGACGTCGTCGGCCGGGGCTCCGGCGAGCGTCACGGGAAGGCCGCGGGAGCGCATCAGCTCCAGCACCTCGCCCCGCAGCCGGTCCTGGCCGGACAGGCGCAGGGCGGCGAGCAGCCCGAGGCCGACCGCCTCGCCGTGGCGGTAGCGCCCGTACCCGGTGCTGGTCTCGATCGCGTGGCCCACCGTGTGGCCGAGGTTCAGGACCTGGCGCAGGCCCACGTCGCGCTCGTCGGCGGCCACCACCCGGAGCTTCGTGAGCGCGCACGCGAAGATCATCCCCTCATCGACCTCCTCGCCGCGGGACACCGCCTCCCACAGCTCCCCGCCGGCGATCAGGGCGGTCTTCAGCACCTCGACCCATCCCGCCGCGAGCTCCTCCGGGGGGAGGGTCTCCAGGGTGCCCGGATCGACCATCACGCCGGCCGGCTGGTGGTAGGCGCCGATGTAGTTCTTGGCGTCGGGGAGATCGACACCCGTCTTGCCGCCGTAGGCGGAGTCGACCTGGGCGACGAGGCTGGTGGGGACCTGCACGTGTGGGATCCCGCGCTGGTAGGTGGCCGCGCAGAACCCCGCGAGGTCGCCGACGACGCCGCCCCCGAGCGCCACCACGTGATCGGCGCGGGTGATCTCCGCGACGAGCAGGGCCCGCCACACCTGCTCCGCTTCGGCAAGCGTCTTGTGGGGCTCGCCGGGCGGCAGCGCGAAGCTCCCGGCGAGCTCCCCGAGCTGCTCGCCGTAAAGCCCGATCACGTGCTCGTCGCTCACCAGGAAGGCCCGCGAGCTGCGCCGCTCGAGCGGCCAGAGCGCCACCGCCCGCCCGTCGCCGAGCAGCCCGGAACCAAGGAACACGGGATATTCGCCCGAGCTCGAGCGGGCCCACAGCATGCGCGTCCCTGCCGGTGCGGCGGCGAGCTTCGACAGGCTCCGGGCGGCGCGGCTCAGCGTGCCGCGAACGGGGGCGACGATGATCGCGTCCGCGAGGCGCTCGTACAACTCGCTGCGAGCCGCGTGCAGCGCGAAGAACGACTCCCTGTCGGTCGCGAGGGGACGCTGTCCGGGGACGCGGGCGCTCGCCACCCGCTCCCAGCAACTGGCCGGATCGACGTCGAGCAGCACGGTCGTGTGCTCTAGCAGCGCCTCCCGCACCTGCGCCGACAGCACGCTCCCGCCGCCGAGCGCCACCACGCCCCGTTCGCCGGCGCGCTCGAGCAGCTCGCACACGGCCTCCTGCTCGACGGCCCGGAACGAGTCCTCGCCGCCCTGCTCGAACTCCTCGGCGATCGAGCGCCCGAGACGCTCCACGACGAGCGTGTCGCTGTCCATCGGTATCGCGCCGGTGGCGCCGGCGAGCTCGCGGGCGGCGCTGGACTTGCCGGCGCCCATGAAGCCGATCAGGACGAGTGCCATCCGATCCGCTGCCTGTAGGCGGCGAGCGCCTCGAGCGTGTCGTCGATGTGGTCTCCACCGAACTTCTGCCTGTACGCCTGGGCCAGCACGAGCGCCACCATCGCCTCCCCCACGACCCCGGCGGCCGGGACCGTGCACGAGTCGGTCCGCTCCCGCAGGGCCTGGGCGGGCTCATGCGTTTCGGTGTCCACCGAGCGCAGCGGCTTGGTGAGGGTCGGGAGCGGCTTCATCGCGGCCCTCACGATCAGTGGTTGACCGTCGGTCATGCCGCCCTCGAGGCCCCCGGCGCGGTTGGTCTCGCGGAAGTAGCCGCGCTCGGCGGAGTAGAAGATCTCGTCGTGGGCCTGCGATCCGGGCAGTCCCGCGAGCGTGAAGGCGTCCCCCACCGAGAAGCCCTTGATCGCCTGGATCGAGCAGATCGCCATCCCCAGGCGGCCGTCGAGGCGTTCCTCCCAGGAGATGTGCGAGCCGACGCCGGGGACCAGCCCGAAGGCCTGCACCTCGAATACCCCCCCGAGCGACTCGTTGGCCCGCCGCAGCTCGTCGATCTCGCGCACCATCGCCCGTGAGGCCTCGGCGTCCAGACACCGGACGGGCGACTCGTCGACACCCGCGAGGTCCGCCGCCGTCAGCGGCTCCTGGGACGCCGGGGCCCGCACCGAGCCGATCTGGATCACGTGCGAGTAGACCTCCACGCCGAGCGCTCTCAGCAGCCTCTTCAGCACCGCCCCACCGGCGACCCGCGCGGCGGTCTCGCGCGCCGACGCCCGCTCGAGGATGTTGCGGACGTCGCTGTGCTTGAACTTCTGGATGCCCACCAGGTCGGCATGTCCGGGGCGCGGGAGGTGGACCTGCGCGACCTCCTCGGACGCCGGCCAGGGGCTCATCCGCTCCTCCCAGTTGGCGTAGTCGCGGTTGGCGATCTGCAGCGCCACCGGCCCGCCCAGGGTGCGTCCGTGGCGCACCCCGCCCGTCACCTGGGCGCTGTCGCGCTCGATCTTCATGCGCCCTCCGCGACCGTGGCCGAGCTGGCGGCGCGCCATGTCGCGGTTGATCTCCTCCTCGGACAGCTCCAGGCCGGCCGGGAGTCCCTCGACGATGCAGGTGAGACCGGGCCCGTGGGACTCGCCGGCCGTGATCAGGCGCACTGACACTGCCAGCAAGCTTATTGGCCGTCCACCGGGCCCCCTCGGCGCCGCAGCGCCCCCGCGGGCGCCGGGTGCGGCGCGCCGGCCGTCAGGTGCGGCGCGCCGGCCGTCAGGAGGTCGGGACGAGCACGCCCGCAAGCGCGCTGGCCCCGAGACCCGGGATCGCGATCAGGTTGGCCCGCCGCAGCACTTCCAGGCCGGCCTTCGACTGGTGGCTGAGAAGGCTCGCAAGGCTCGCCGCCGAGGCCGACGTGGGGGTGATGCTGACAAGCCGCAGTTCGTAGCTCTGCACGCTCTGGGAGCCGGCGGGGAGGTACTGGAGCTGCTCGTTCTGGCCGGCTTTGAGCTGGATCGCCTGGCATTCGAGGGCGCTCGGGAGACACTTGCCCGGCCCCGACAGGATCGTTTCCGACGCCACCGTGAAGGTCGCGGTCTTGCCGCCGTTGGTCACGCCCCGGAAGACCACCAGGGGCTCCGCCTTGGATGGCAGCGGAGTGAGCAGGGCCAGGTTTTCGTAGGGCTTGAGGCCGTTTTCACTGGGCGTGGAGCCCGTGATTTCGCCGAACAGGACCGACACCTGGTAGAGCTTCTTCGGCTTGGCGGGCTTGGAGCCGCCGCTCTTGCCGGACCCGCCCGAGTTGCCGGAGCCGCCGGATTTGGAGGAGCCTTCGGGCGAGGGTTCGCTGCCGCCGGAGGAGCCACCCGAGGGTTCGCTGCCCGACGAGCCGCCGGAGGAGCCCGAGGAACCCGAGGAGCCCGAGCCGTTTGCGGCCTTTGCTTCGGCGGCGATCGCGCTCGGGAGCAGCGCGAAGGGATCACGCGAGGACCCGTGATGCTGGTCGGCTGTCCCGCTCGTGGTCTCGGCCACGGCCGCGGAGGTGTTCGTGGTCGTGAGCGACAGCCCGCGCACTTCGCCGGCTGCCGGGCTCACCGACACCGCCGCGGAGGGCGCGGACGAGCTGGAGCCGCCCGACCCGGAGCCACCGAGGATCACGAACGCGATCGCTGCCAGCATCGCGACGCCTACCAGCGCCACGAACGGCAGCATGCGGCGGTCACGGAGGTCCTCCTCGAGGGAGTGCAGGTAGTCCTTGACGACGTTCATGGCTTCGCTCCGAGTACGACGGCTGGGGAGGCGGCGGAGGTCGACGAGGACCCGCTGCCGGACGGGGTGGTGGGCGCGCCGGCGCCCGCGGCGGAGGCCGAGCTCAGTTCGGGGGGCATCGTGTATGCGGTCGCGGTGACGGTCGCGGTCAGGTGCGGGTTCGTCTTGGACCCGTTCTCGAGCGACAACGGCGTCAATGCCACGCCCTGGATCGTGAGCAGGCGCCCGTTGACCTTCAGCACGCCGGACCTGGTCTTGGCGGCAAAGTTCGTGAGCTTGCGCAGCATGTCTTCGAGCCCCGAGTAGGTGCCGTTGAAGACGAACGTGAACGGCATCTGCTGGAAGCCGCCGGCTGCCGCCGCGGCCGGGCTGGAGCCCGAGCTCGCGCCGGGCTTGCTGTTGGTCGCAGCGCTGATCGACGCGAATTCCACGCTCTTCTGCTTGGAGGCCTGCGCCAGTTCGTACATCAGCGAGGGCACTTCAGACGTGGTCGGGACGGCTTTGCCGAGATGCACGATGGTGCCGTAGCTGGCGGCGTACTTGGCCTGGGCCGCGCGCGCCGTGGCAAGTTCGCTGTGGGCACTGGCGAGCTGGGCTTCGGCGGCGGTCACTGCCGCGGCGGCCGTCGAGGCCTTCTTCCGCTCGGGCGAGACGAACATCAGCCATGCCACGCCGACGAAAGCGAGCACGATCACACCCATCAGGACGAGACGGTCACGAGTGGTCATTTGGCGCTCCCGGTGCTGGCCGTCGCGGCCGCGCCGCCGGCCGTGTTGGAGACGTTGGTGGTGCTGCTCGGAATGCTTGCGGGCAGCGGTTCGAAGGTGACGGAGATGGCGAACGTGGGGCTCGGAGCCGGGCAGGTGGTGGAGCCGCTTGTGTTCGCGGCGGAGCTAACCGAGCTCGTGAGGGTGGCTTCCTTGACGCCGTCGATCAGCCTCATCCGCTGCAGCATCTGGGCGACCGTCGATTGGGTGCCAGCACAGCCCGTGAGGGCCACCGTGGGAACGCTCCCCGGCGGGGTCGCCGAGGTGACCGACGCCGCCGCGCTGGTGGCGCTCGAGCTCGACGCGCCGGAGCTCGCGGAGCCAGAGCCGGATGCACTCGACGATGCTTTCGTGGAGCTTTCATCCGTGGCCGCAATCGCACCTGTCATCGACTCGATCGATACGTTCGTGGGCAGCACGCGGCCGACTTCGTGGAGCGCGTGGGCCCAGTCGAAGCGGGAGTCGACGAGGCTTTCGGCGGCCGCCGTGCGCGCCTCGCTGGCCGCGATGAGACCGTTGTATCGCGCGAGCGCACCCGCGTCGGAGCGCTCGCGTTCGGCTTCGGTCGTGAGCTTCGCCGCCTGGGAGTTGTCGCTGGAGATGTCGTGGGACGCTTTGCCGTACATGAACACGAGCAGCGCGAGCACGCCGACCAGCGCGATCACCGCGTACGCGCCACCCTGGGAGCGACCCATCCCCACGCCGGCGCCGACGCGGCGCTCGACCGGGATCAGGTTGACGGCCTTCACCGCACGACCTCCTCGACCGCGAGCCCGGCGGCCACCGCCAGGCGGTGGGCGGACACCTCGTCGCGGGCGCTCCCGACGAGCTCGACATCGCGGGGCTTGACCTCGATGCCGAGGGCCCCCTGGAGCGCGTCGGCGAAGCCGGGGATGCCCTGGGCGGCGCCGCTCAGGACGACGTGGGAGACCTCCCCCCCGCCCTCTTGGGAGCGGTGGAAGTCGAGCGAGTTGCGGACCTCCCCGTAGATGTCGCGGATACCGCTCTCGAGCACCCCGTAGACGTCGTCGTCCTCCTCGCCGACGAAGCCGCCCGCGTACGCGTCGGCGTAGGCGGCCTGAGCGTCGGGGTCGTAGGCGCGCGACGCCTCGTCCAGGTCGGGCGGCTCGGGCGCTTGGGGCGCCTGGAACTCGCCCGCGTCAGGCGCTCCCTCGGGCACCGGCGCGGGCCCGTAGACGCCGTCCGGACCGGTACCGGGCTCCATCGCGCCGGGCTCCTCGGGCGGCGTCGCGGTAGGCATCCCCTGGACCGGCTCGGCGGCCACCGGGGGGGCCCATTCTTCGGCCCGGGCAGCGTCGGCGAGGTTCACGGAGAACAGCAGCGCGCGCGCCTCGGGGGTGCTGATCTCGCGCTTGGCGGCGAGCTCGGCGGCCATTGCCTCGATCCCCCCACCCACGACACGGGTGAAACGGCACACCGGACCCTCGGCGATCGCGAGGTTGGTGAGGCCGTCGACGTTCAGATACAGCACGCGCGGGGTCTCCTCGCCCTCCTCCTCGCTCGGACGGGAGTCCGTTTCGGGGGCGTACAGGGAGCGGATCAGCGCGAAGGCGGACAGGTCGATGCCGACGGGGATCAGTCCCGCCCGTTCGATCGCCCCCAGCAGCCGCTCGACCATGTCGCGCTGGGCTGCCACCAGGACGACCTGCTGGCGCGGACCGGCCGGCGTGTTGACCACACCGAGGGGGTGGAAGTCGAGGACCGCGTTGTTGAGTGGCATCGGCACCTGCTCCTGTGCCTGGAAGTTGACCGCCGCGGCGAGTTCCTTGGAGTCGGTCACGGGGGGCAGCTCGAGCGTGCGCAGGACGGTCCGCTGGTTGGCGATGCCGACACGCACCCGCTTGTTCAGGCCGCTCTCGGCGAACAGCTCCTTCAGCGCATCCGCGAGACGGTCCTCGTCGTTCACTTCCCCGTGACGGAGGGTGTCCGGGGCGAGCGGCATGACGGCCGCCTTGTCGACCACGACGGAGCCATTCGCTCGGCCCTGGGCGGCGGCGATGAAGCCGGGTTGGATGTCGAGTCCGACGACCGCGCTGGAGTGACGGCCGAGGGCGATGCTGGCGACCTCCGAGACCCGCAGGCTCGTGAGGTTGGGCACCTTGAGGTTCTTCAGGTCCGGCGCCTTGAGGTTCTTCAGGTCGCCGACCTTCATGCTCCTGAGGCCGGAGGTGGACTTGAGGGCGTCAGGCGTGGAGATCTTGGGCAGTCTCATCGTGAGGGGCGGTCCGGGCGGTGGGCCTGCACATGCGGTATCGGCGGCGGTGGGGGCGCGCTTTAGTGCAGAAAGTTGCTGGTGTACGCGTGAATGACCGGATCGCCCAGGAAGACGGCGAATATGGCGCCCATCGCGAGGAAGGGGCCGAAGGGTACGGCCGTCTTGCGGCCCGCCTGGACGCCCCTGTGGGCCATCACCAGCGCGCCGAAGATTACACCCGCGAGCAACGCGACCAGCAGCGCGGGCGCCACGGCGGCTCCCAGCATCAGCCCGAGCACGCCGGCGAGCTTGACGTCGCCCATGCCCATCCCGGCGGGGTAGGCGAGCGCCGCCAGCAGCAGGAACCCACCCGCCGCCGCGCCGGCGATCAGCCTCCCCGGCTCCCCCGAGGGGTCCAGCGCCGCGCCCACCACCAGCGCCGCGATCGCGCCGAGGGCGGTCATGCGGTTGGGGATGATCCGGTACTCGAGGTCGATCAGGGCCGCGGGAACGACCAGCAGGATCACGAGGATGCTCATCGTGACAGAGACGGCCGAATGGTGGACCAGCACCGCGCCGACGCAGAGCACGCCGGTGAGCGCCTCGACGAGCGGGTAGCGCACCGAGATCGGCTCGCCGCAGCTGCGGCAGTGGCCCCGCAGCAGCAGCCACGAGAGCACGGGGACGTTGTCGTAGGGCTTGACCGGGGTGCCGCATCCCGTGCAGTGCGAGCCCGGTTTCACCAGCGACTCCTTGCGCGGGAGCCGGTAGGCGACGACGTTCAGGAACGAGCCCACGATCGCGCCCATCAGGCCGGCGAATGTCACAG
>Ga0335083_10000564_pt1 | contig 55166 bp, 70 predicted proteins | sample Lox_Sample_42_FD_206716 | JGI IMG/M metagenome (GOLD analysis project Ga0335083, IMG submission 206716) | Soil microbial communities from Loxahatchee National Wildlife Refuge, Florida, United States - Lox_Sample_4.2 | ecosystem: Environmental > Terrestrial > Soil > Wetlands | place: USA...
TCCCACGCAGCATCCAGCGCAGCAGCCCGCGCAGCAGCCCGCGCAGCAGCCCGCGCAGCAGCCCGCGCAGCATCCCACGCAGCATCCAGCGCAGCAGCCCGCGCAGCAGCCCGCGCAGCATCCCGCAACGATTCATCGCCTGTTTCCAGATACTTTTTAACCACATCTGGCGCTTTCCAAAGGTGGATGACTTGAAGCGCATTCCACCGTGCAAAATCACCCAGCAGCTTTTCAGCATTTATGCTTGCGATGATTCGCCGGTTGCTGCCGCACCACTTGTCCACGGTCTCTCCTTCATCGCAATGCGACGCCATCCGGCCTGCCAGCTCGACTTTGTGCAGCATGTGTCCAGGCGCATATTTGAGCGCGTCGAACGGGTGTTCGCTCATATGAAGGCCGGAGGAGCACGGCACAATGTCGCCTTTGTAAATGAGCCATTGGCCGATTGTCGGAATCGGTTCGCCGTTGCGAAGTTTGTCCCCGGTAAAGTGGTATCCTTTTAGTGTTTTCATCGTCCAGCCTCCGGCTCGACCTTGAACTTGATGTCCAGCGGCAGCCCCGGCTGCTCGCCCTTGTAGCCGGCCTGTGCCGCGCCGTAGAGCATGGACGAGAACACGGCCGTGAAGGTCGCGTCGCTCATCGCCGCGTGCTTGGCCGCCTCGAACTCGCGCTTGGTGTGCCACGCCGCCTCGAGCGCCACGACCGTCAGCACGCGGTTGCGCGCCACGAACTCGCGGCAGGCCTTGAACATCGCCGAGTCGTGCGGCGCGGCGGTATCGTGCGGCGCCGGGCCGCGGCTCGGTTGAGTCAGCGGTTGCGCCGGCGGTTTCGGTTGCGCGGCAGGTTGGTCCGCTGGCGCCGGCTGCCGCGGCGGCGGCTGCGCGACCTGCGAGCCGGGCTGGCCCAACAGCAAAATGGTCGCGTCGTCGCGGCTGCCCTCGGCCTGGATGCAGATGGTGGTGCCGGCGCGCCCCTTGAAGAAGTCGGCGCACCGCTGGTTCTCGACGTTGTATCCCCAGTCCTCGCCCTTGATCGCCAGCCCCACGTAGTCGGGCTTGGGCGCATCGGGCTTGCTGAACTTGGATTTCTTCGCCTCGTGCTTGACGGTGACGGTGACCGGGCCGAGGTCCCGAAGGGCCGCGTGCCAGAGTGTCTTTGCCATGTGAGATGCCTTTCTGTTGTCGGTTTTCCGCGCCCCGGCCGCCGCCGCTTCTTGTCCCCGCGGCGCCCGGCTCCCGGGCAGTTCGGCGCGCATTGTAGCCAAAAGACCGGACCGGGTCAAGCGTTATTTTTCAGGCCGCGGTCGGGAAGAACCCGAGGACGCCGTAGGCGCCGACGTTGGCCGCCACGTCGGCCGGCGAGAAGCTCGCCGTCCTCGGGTACGAGAGCGGCCGGGCGTAGCCCGGCGCATAGGAGACGGCGCCCATGGCGACCGACGCCGGGTTGTACGGCTGGGCGTAGAGCGTGCGGTAGTCGGGCGACGAGACGCCGAACTCGCCGAGGCCGTTGAGCACCCAGGTGCTCTTGCCGCAGGCGACCCCGTAGGCGGAGATCCCGTTCGCCGCCGGGGCCAAGTACCGGCGCGGGTATCCGGCGATGGAGGGGACGCACGGCTGCCCGCTGTTCGGGTAGCCGACGAGCTGCCAGCTCGCCGGGACGCCGACGAACGCCGCGGACACCGGCCAGAAGGGCGTCCAGGGCAGGAAGCCGCCGACCGTCAGGGAGCACACGACGGACACGTAGCCGGGCGCCGCCTGCGCCGCGCCGTAGACCGTGCAGTGGCTGGCCGGCGCCGACCCGGCGGGCACCGGGAACGCCGCCAGGAGCGCGGCCGCCTGCGAGACGAGCGAGGCCCACACGGCCGACGCGGTGCCGTCGAGCAGCCCCGAGAGCATGGCGGTGAAGACGCCCGGGTTCCCCGCGTAGGTGTAGCTGACGGTCATCACCGTGTTGCCGAGCGTGAACACCGGCGACCCCGCCGTCGCGCCGGCCGGGTAGTTGGCCGGGCTGCTGTCGGTGACGACCCGCGGGACATCCACGTAGTTCTGGCACGCGACGGTCTCGCTGCCAGGGTTGCCATCGGTGCCGTAGGTCCACGCGCAGGCGAGCGACTGATAGACCTTCGGCCAGGTGCCCTGGTAGGAGAGGTTGTCGGTCGGGGCCGACCCGCCCATGGTCGAGCCCGCCGCGAACGGGCCGAACCCAACGATCGGGACATAGGCCTCGATGGCCTCGACGGTGGACCAGTTCGGCGTCGGCGGCTTGGAATACCGCCGCCGGGCGCCCCCGGACGACCGGGCGAACGCGCCCGCCGGCGATCGCTGGAATGACCCGCTCCAGCTCACGACGACGTCGCCGCCCACTCGCGGCCCTCGCCGGTCTCCATCATGGTCACCCCGGTCATGGTCAGGTCGAACATGGCGCCGGTGCCGCCGTTGCTGCTGACCGGGTTGGCGGCCAGCGGGCTCGGCGGCGACGAGTAGCTGCCGGCGTTGACGACCTGCGCGGTGAGTATCTTGCCCGAGCCGTCCACGGTCAGGACCTTGATGTTGGCGTTGTTGCCGCCGATCGCCGTCCCGCCCGTCGGCACCACTATCTGGTTTTGTGAGTAGCCCGAGCCGCCGGCGCCGGCATGCACCGCCGCGGCGGCCAGGGACGACGGCGGAAGGTTGGTCAGCCCCGTCGGGACCGGGACCGCGTATATCAGATCGTTGGCCAGGTAGTCGGGGGTCGCGAGCTGGGTCTCCGAGACCGTGCCGTCCGAGGAGAGCGCGCTGCGGGTGTAGAACGGCTGGCCGACGTTGGCGACGACCAGCGGCGAGTAGGTGTAGTTCATCGTCTTGGCCCCGAGCGAGGTCTGCACGTTCAATTCCTGAGCGATGGAGCAGCGTATCTTCGCCGGCTTCCAGATGTAGACCAGCGTCGTCCCGAGGGTCGTGCCGTCCCATGACTTGGCGCTGACGTAGTCACCGAAGTCGGCGATGAACTTGAACTGCTGCGGCGCGCTCCCGGACCCGCCCCCGGCCGGCACGCCGGTGGCCACCACGTAGATGACCTTGCCGTTGGCGTCGGCCGTCCTCTGGAACTTGCACACGAGCTGCGCCGGGTCGGCCACCGAGAGGTCTATCTGCGAGAGGTCCAGCAGCAGCGAGGGCTGCGTCGTTCTCGGCGCCGGCGTCCCGTCGGCGGCCTTGCTCGTCCCGTCCCACTTGAACAGCGCGATGCCGCTGGACCGGGCGTCGGTCTGGACGACCGTGTAGAAGCCGTTGGCGTCGGCGGTGTTCGAGACGTGGCTGGTCAGCAGCTTGCCGGCCGCGCCGGGGTGCGCGTTCTCGACCGCCGTGTCGCCGCCCGAGGCGGTGGAGGCCCCGGCCGAGGCCCCGGTGATGCGCTCCCACGGGTCGATGCGGATGAGGTCGCGGTTGGCGAACAGGTTGAAGAGCTGGACGTACTGCGCCGGCTCCAGCGTCTCGACCGGGCCGCACCGCAGCGCCAGGTCGGCGAACACGTTGCCGGACGCGTCGGCCATCAGGGTGTACCGCGAGTCCTGGAGCACCGCGCCCATCGACGCCCACTCGGCCGCGCCGCCGGACAGGTTGATGGAGTTGAGGCCGGGCTTGAGGAACGCGCCGGAGAACGGGACCTCCAGCAGCTTGTGCGAGAGGGTGTACTGGAGGTTCTGCAGCGCCGTCCAAAGGTACTGGGCCAGGCCGGACGGGATCGCCTCGCCGGTCGTCAGGAACTGCGTGAACGCCTCCGTGACCGACGCGGTGTTGACCAGCTTGACCCGCACCGTCTGCGGGTGCGCCTTGGTCTGGTCGAGCAGCTCGCCGTTCGACCCGACGCCCTGGTAGGCGAAGTACGTCGAGACGCTGGCCACCGCCGAGGCGATGCCCGAGAACCAGAACTCGACCGAGCCGCTGGCCAGCTCCCATCTGTACGTCCCGGCCCAGTCGAGCGCGTTGCCGTTGTCGTCGAGGACCCGCAGGCCGGAGGTGCCGGGCGTCTTGCCGTCCGCCGACACCATCGCCAGGGCGGTGACGCCCGGGTCGGCCAGGCCGCGGCACTTGCGGAGCCACCAGGCCATGCCGGCCGGCGAGTTGGTCGGGTCGAACGCGACGCTGCGGATGGACGCGAGCTGCTGCGAGATGCGCGGCCCCTGGAGGTCCAGGCTGTAGTCCATCGCCCGCAGGCCGTCCGGCGCGTTGGCCGGCCAGACGTCCTTCGGGAAGGCCAGCACGTAGCCGTTGACCAGGTATCGGTAGAAGATGCCCACCCGGGACGGCACCAGCTCCGGCCGCGGCTTGATGTCGGTCGCCTTGTGCTCGCGGCCGCCGGCCGTCGAGCGGTACGGCAGCGTCGCGGGGACCAGCGACTTGGGCCCGGCTTGCCAGGTCCGCACGTGGAAGGTCGGCGGCGTGGTCGTGTAGTCGACCTCGGTCGTGCAGTCGGGGTGGAAGGCCAGGCACTTGCGGAGCGCCTCGGCGCACTTGGCGGCGCGCATCGGGTACCACGGCACCTTGACGGCGCAGTTGGCCGCCAGCTCGGCCGCGTCGTACTGGACCGCCACGCCGTTGGCCGCCGCGAAGTCGAGCACCTCCTTTATCTGGTCGCCGGTCGTGATGTAGAACTGGGTGACTTGGCCCGCGCTCTGGTACGGGTCGGTCGGCCGGTACTGGAACAGCACCACGTCCGGGTAGTTGTACAGCAGCGTCGCGTAGGCCACCGTCCCGGAGAACGAGCCGGACACGACCGCGTGGCTGGCGTCGGTCCAGCTCACGATGTTGACCACGGTGCCGGGCGTCGCCGGGGCGCCGCCGGACGCCGCGTAGAGCAGCATCTGCGTCGCCTGCGCCGACTGGCCGAGCTGCGGGCTGGCGAAGGCCACCGTCGTCCCGTCGAACGTGGCGGCCTGGTACGCGCCGCCGAACCACGCCTGCTTGAAGGTCATGTGCGCCAGGTCGTACCACAGGTCCTGGACGCAGTAGTCCACGAACGGCCCGGCCGCGGCCGCGGTCCCGGGGCGGTTGACGCGGCGCCCCTGGAAGATGGGCGAGCCGTTGAGCAGGAGTTGGACCGGCGACTCGAACGGGATGACCGCCGCGGTGTCCGGCGCGACCGCCGGCAGCCGCACCGTCAGCTCGCTCGCGGCGTGGCTCCTGAAGTCCAGCGTCGGCGTGCCGGTCACCAGGTCCGCCGACCCGCCCTCGGACGCGCCGAGCGCCTCCAGCGCGACGGTGGTCCACGCGGAGCTGCCCGGGTAGCCGGCCTGGTACTTGAGGGTGAGCCCGGTCGCGGTCATCGGGAGCCGGTGGTCAGCGCGGCGAGCTGCGCCGTCAGGGTGGCGGCCTCCTGCTGCCTCGCCTGCGCCGAGGTCGTCAGCAGGTGCAGCGCCTTGAGAATCTCGTCGTTGCTCGCGCCGTGGTCGCGGGCGAAGTCCATGAAGGCGCGCAGCAGGTCCTTCTGTGAGTCGGTCATCTTCTTGCCGTGCTCGATCGCCGACTCGGCCGCGGCCACGCCCTCGACCACCGCGCCGGGCGTTCCCGCCTTGGCCAGCGCCGCGGCGTGCTCGGCCTTGGCCTGTATGGCGAGCGTGTTCGTCAGCGTGCGCGACTGCTGCTCCAGCTCGCCTAGGTACTTCTTGAGGTCCTCAAGCGTCTTCGCCGTCTCAGCGAACTGCTTGTTCTCGGCGGCGCGGTCGCGCCCGAACGCCTGGCCGGTCTGCCAGTCGGCACCGGCCCCGGCGCCGCCGTGGCGCATCTTCTCCTCCAGCGCGGCCTGCTGCTCCAGCAGCGGCTTCATCTGCGCCGATACTGTGGCCATCGTGTTGTTTATCAGCGCGAGCTTCGCGGCCTGGTCGCCGGCCTCGGACTCGCCGCCCTTGATGCCCATCGCCTCGCGCAGCTCCTTGCGGGCCTTGATTTGGGCGTCGAGTATCGCCAGCGACTCGGTCAGTGCCTTCTTATCCCGCTCGACCGCGCTGGCGGCCTGATCCATGGCGGCCTTGAACTTCGAGATTTCGTCGACCGCGTCGTGGGTCGACTTGCGCACCTTGTCCATCGACTCCTCGTTCGCCTTGGCGGCCGCCTCGACGCCCTCCTTGTAGTACTTCCACCACGTCACCGCGGCCTGGATGGACAGCGCGACGATGGCGATGGGCCCCATCGCGGTCACCACACCGCGGAAAGCCAGGCCGAGGCCCGGCAGGATGTGGTTGAGCTGCTCGGCGACGATGCGCATCTCCCGGCTCTTGCCGGTGAACACGCCGGCCGAGTCGGACGTCTCACTGAGGATGCCCTTGTACTTTTTCCACAGCTCGGAGCCCTCGGGCAGGCTCTGGCTGAGGTCCCCGGTCTGCTCTTTCAGGCCGGCGAGATCCTTCGCGGCGGCCGCCGCCTCCTCCTTCCCAAGGTACTTGGTCAGGATTTCGATTATCAGTTGGTTGTCGCCGGCCATATATCAGTCCTCGCTGTCCGCCGCCGTGGCCGCGGCCGGCACCTGCTCGGCCGCCCGATCGACGATGAACTCGAACGCGTGCCGGTCACTCATGCCGGGCACCGCCGGCGCCGCCGTATTCGCCAGGAACCGGACCCGCTCGTTGCCCCTGGTCTCGTACACCTCGCAGTGGAGGTACACCGCCTTGGGCTTCTCGCTCACGTCATGCTCCCGGCCTCGACGAGGCACATGGTCCGGTCCAGCTCGCGGCCGCGCCAGCAGCCGGAGTGGCCGTACGCCCGCCAGAACGCGTCGTCGTGCGACGAGACCGCGCCCGAGTCGAGCAGCGGCTTGCGCACGCGCAGCGGTCCGTAGAGCCCGAGCGGCTCGGACCGGACGCCGAACAGGCGCCGCCCGAGCAGCGTGTCCTCGACCCTCATCGCCAGGTCCCGGCCGGCCGCGTAGCAGACGACCCTGCCGACCCGGCCTGAGTCGACCGCCTGGTTGAGCCCGTTGCGCTCGAAGTCGGCGTCGACCGCGCCGCAAAGCAGGTGCAGCTCGGCCACCGGTGGCCAGCCGGCGGCCCGCATCCCCTCGACGGCGATGCGCGTGCCGTTGCTGTGCGCGGCCACGACCACGCGCCACCGGGCGTCGGCGTAGGCCTTGAGCATGCGGCCGAACTGCCGGGCCAGCCGCCGGTGCAGGAAGTGCGCCAGCAGCGGCCCGGCGAAGTACTCCAGCGACTGCGCCGCGTGCGGCGTGTGCTGGTGGACGTGGAAGGCCCCGCGGTTGGTCCAGTCGCGCCAGTCGCTCGGCAGCGTGTTGATGCCGTGCTCCAGCAGGAAGACGGTGCGCTTGCGGTCCATGTCAGAAGTGCAGCGCGCCGAGCGGCCCGAAGCACACCTCGTCGTAGTTGTCGCTGCCGTACACGACGTGCTCGTAGTCGCCGGCGGCGCCGGCGTCCAGGATGAATCCGTGGTTGAACAGCTTGAAGCTCCACGAGTGGAAGATGATGTAGCCTCCCACGCCGGCGCTGCCGTAGAGCTGGTCCTTGCCGATGCCGGTGGTCGCGATGACCGCGGGCGTGATGGACACGCCGTGCCAGACGATCGTCGCCTGGAGCTGCGCCGTGACGCCGGCCGTGACCGAGCGGCCGTCGAGGTAGTTGACCCGGGCGCCGATCCACAGGTTGAGCCCGTTGGTGTTCTTGGTGGCCTCGTAGAACACGGCCGCGCCGTAGCCCCACGTCTTGTTGTCGGTGCGGAAGATGCCGTACGGGACCACGGCCCAGTCGGTCGCCGCGGTTATCCCGGGCAGGTTCAGCCCGGCGAGGTTCGTGTCCGTGACCGTCGGCGGCGCGACGTCGTTGGCCGCCAGCAGCGGCCCCTCGTGCGCGGCCGGCAGCGTCAGGTCGCCGGACGGGATGTCGTTGCCGATTTTGAGTTGGTCGAGGCTCGACGCCCGGGCGGCGAGCGGAGCCGCGGCCGCCAGGGCGGCCAGCAGCAGGGTTGCGAGTGTTTTTTTCATTGTGTTCCTTTGGTTGGTGTTGTCGGTTGTGCCGCCGTCGGGGGCGGCGTTGAGGGTGGAAGCGTAGCCGGGCCAGGCGCCGGCGTCAACGCCGAAGCCGGGGTCCAGAGGAAGTTGCGGACACCGCGCAGCAGGCCGCCGTTGGCCTTGGCCCATGGGGCGGCCTTGAGGACCATGTGCCAGGCGGCCGCGCCGAGAGGCGCCAGCGCCAAGTGCCAGAGGTTGAACTGCGCCGCGACCGCGTCGGGCGTCAGGATGGGTGCCGAGTTTGTCATCGCTTGTCTCCTTTCTGCCTGCCGGCCTCGATGCCGGCGTTGTAGATGTTGGTCTTCTCCAGGGCGTCCACGCGCCCGTCCGTGAAAGTGAGGTGCTCGTCGACGGCCTTGATCTTCCGCCAGAGGGCCGAGCGGTCGCCGCTGCCCTGCCAGTGGCTGCCGATGAGGCCGACTATGGCCAGTGCCACGGCGGCCCAGCTCGCCTTCCGCTCGTGGCGCCCGGCGCTCCTGCGCGCCTTGCCGGCGGCCTCGCGGATGAGGTGTATCGTGTCGCCCATGGTCACTTCCTCGGGTCGGTCCGGCCGCGGTCGCCGTCCTGCCGCTGCGCCTCCCACAGGGCGAAGGCGTGGGTGTTCTGCTCTATCACCGTGCGCACGTCCTGGAGCAGCTCGGTCATCGCCTTGTCCACGTGCGCCCGGTCGTCGGACATCTGCTGCTGGAGCGCCATGTGCTCGTCGCCGAGTTGGCGCTGGACACCCGCGTCGGCCTCGCGCCGCTCTGCGACCTCCATCGCCAGGCTCTTGTCGGTGTTCTGGATTTGGGTGTCGTGCCGGCTGACCATCATGACGATGGTCGCCTCGGCCGCGGCGAACCCGAGCAGGGCGCCGATGATGAGGACGAGCGCGTTGATGACGAACTGGTTCTTCATGGTATGGTGATGGTCAGGGTGGCCGGCTTGCCGGACGGCTGGACGGCCCGGAACAGGACCGCCACCTGCGCCTGCGAGGCGTGCGGCGTGCCGCCGACCTGGTTCGAGAGCGCCGACTCCGCGAGGACGCTGTAGGTGGTGGCGACGTAGTAGGTCGCGGCGGCGGTCAGGCCGGTCACGGTGCAGTTGGTCGCCGCCGGGTCGGGCACGTTGACCCGGCCGCCGGCCGGGTAGTGGTTGGTCCAGGTCCCGCTGACCGTCGACCAGTAGATGTACTCGCCGACGACGGTCGGGTCGGTCACCGGGTTCCAGCCGAGCGTCTGCGAGTACGCGACCGGGTTGCTGAACAGGCGCACGAGCGCCGCGTTCGAGACGACCACGCTGCCGACGCAGTTCGTCGCCAGCGTCACCCAGTTGGTCGGGCCGCACGCGTTCCGCGCCTGGAGGGCGAACGGGTTGGTGTTGCCGGTGACGGTGATGAGCGCGTCGGGGAACGGCGGGAAGATGAACATTTGAATGCCAGCCGCCGTCGCCGCGCCTTTGGGGGATTGCGCTTTGATTATTGGCGGGGGTTGATTCGCTCGCGGGTCATAGATGCTGGCGCGGTTTGTCTGTGAGGCGCAAGCCATCGGCAGGAGCAATAACGCAAGACAGGAAGCGCGTTCGCAGAAGCCTCGAATCCTCGAAAGTAAATGCTCGCGTCGGAGCTGAGAAATGACATTCGTGAGATTGCCGTCACGCACGAACTTTTCCGAATCGGCCTGGATGAGCAGTTTCATGTCCCGCGTTCTTATCGGATGACTATTAAGATTGGAAAGTAATCGGTCGCGTATCTCAGCCATTGGCATAATCTCGATTGGCGAAGATTCTAGCGTTGGAGTCAGCGGTGCTTCGTTGTGCCTCAGTGCCGCTCGCTCTGCAAGCCTGCGTTGCCGTTCGGCGCGCGGCAGCTTCAGCCATGCCTTGCATTTGGCAACTTGCTGGCAGTTGATTGCTTGCTCAGAAGTCATCACTTATTTTGCAATGTTACATTGTTAATTAAATTGTTGGTGCTCGGCGCAGAGGCAGCACAGCAAAAGGATGGCGGCGAGGCGGGTCATGGCTAGAATGGCACCGGCAAATGGCCGGATGTTGAATTGGCATTGGTGTCGGCGAATGGAACCAACCAAGAAGTGATGTTCGATGTTGTAATGAAACCGGGAATTGTTGCGTTATATCGGATGTTCCCCCGCGCCCCGCTATACCAGCCGGGATTACCGTTCGTGCCGTTCATGGCGTAATACTCGGTAGCCCAAGCCGCCGATGACGGGTCGCTATGCAAATGCAAGACAACCATGTTGCTGTTCGCCCCTTCAATCGTCACACTGTCAATCACGTTCGACCCAAGGCTGTTGGTGTAGGTGAATCCATAATTCGGAGTGCCAACCACCAGCGTTGTGTCGGTTGTGAGGTTGCCTTGAGACATGACGTTGGTGATGGCTGACCCGGCTCTGAAGATGTTTGTGGGCCGAACACAATCCCAACCGCTGCCCCACACTTCGTTGTAAAAAGCGTAAGCTGCCTTCTCGCCCTGAAACTGATACATGGTCGGGCCGCCCAGATGAACATTGTCAGACCTGAACGATTCCATGTAGCGCGAGTCAATGATTTTGTTGCTTGGCCAATAGTCTCGAACCGCGTTGAGCATCCCCATATCTGAGTAAGGAAATGAAGCTGTCGCGGGATAATAATAAGATGACTCCATGAAGGACAGCATGTGCGGAGTGTTGGTCTGGCCGGTGATGGCCATAATATCAGCGGCAATGTTCTGTTCCCATTGAATCAGGTTAGCTTCATAAGTCGTCGTTGCCCGGTTAGCCTCACCATGACAGACCACAATTGCCCGAATGTTCAGTCCTGCTCCGAAGATATTGCTGACCACAGATTGAGATTTGGCAAGGTCATTCAAACAATGCTGATAAACATTGGTGATAACATTTCCTCCGGGGCTGAGTAACATCAGCATGTTCGTGCTGTTCTTTTGCAGGGCTTCATAGGCCGCACCCGCCGCTGCCCAGTTGATGACAAAAATGCTGTTTGTGTCCATGCCGATGCCGTTAGTGAACGGGCCAGATAAACCATTGGTTCTTAGATAGTGAAGTTCATCGGCGAAAGCACGCCATCCAGTGTCCGCCCCTGACTCTACGTAACCTGCAATCGTTGACCGCGCACTGATTGTATTTGTGACGAAGGCCGACTGAGCACCCGGATTTCCTGTAACAGTTGCGGTCGGAACAGTCTCGCCGCCGCAATAAAGTGCCCACGGCACTTGATTGCTCCCATTGATTGCACCAAGGCTTTGAGTTCCGGTTCCACCTGCTACTGCTAATGATTGACCCAAAATCAGCACCGCATCTAACGGCTGTGGATAGTAGGCGGTTCTACCTAAACGCTGTTCGATGCCCTGAACCATTGTGTAATACGCCCCCAGCAAGTCAGTTGGAATACCTGAATCCCACATGGCCCATGCCACTGGAATGTTGGTAGATGGGTTGCTGACGCCGGAAAAGAAATTGTCGCGGGCAAGAACATAAGGGGACGCGGCGTAAAACACGCCAGACAACGAATTGGCACTGGTGTCATGTTGATGAATCAAGCCGTTCTGATAAATATATTCATTGTTGGTGGCCAACCGTGTGAATCCGAAGAGACCCGCACCAAGCATGTATTTGGGCGGGTTGGCTGGCGTAATAGACGAGAGATTTCCAACAACGGTTTTGACTGCAATATCGCCGCCAGCCCCACTCGGTAATATATTAAGGGTGCTACCGCCGTTGATACAGCCCATGATGCCTTCCGTGAGTGTGTAAAGAAGATTGGTGGTCGGGTAGGTCAGCCACAGAGCAAATCCGTTTGTTCCAATCCCCCAGTTTGTGTAGTTCATGCTCAGGGCACGGACAGTAGGATTGTTGAAGCCGGATTGCCGCGTGTAGTCTGAAGCAAGCAGCCCCCCGGCAGGACTGGCATTTGTGGCGATGAAACTGACGTTGGTTCCCGGCACCAGATAGGTATAAGCAGCATTGGTCTGGTTCCCGGCGAACGGGCCACCGCATAGGAAGTATGACCACAAACTTTGGCCGGTAGATGCGCTATTGGTGTTCTTGGCAAAGTTCACGCCCCAATCCACGGCTTGCAAATCGCTGGCTGAAATCGTGCCGCCTTTGTTTGTGATGTTCGCGCCATAGACCAGTGTTTCAGTCTGGTAGCTGTAGCCGGAAGCAACTGTTGGCGGATACGGCCCGCCAACCCAAATCGCCTGCCCTACCCAAATTGGATTTTGGGCCAGCGCAGTCAGCGAAACCAACAGCAGAAGTGCTATTGATTGGTATAGACGAGTTGTGCGAATACGTTTGTGGTTCCCCATAACCCGGCTGGGATTAAGATTGGAGAAACGTGATTGGTTGGGAATGGGCTTACAAAAGCACCTGCCATATTTGCGCCATTCAGGTTCGTCAGCCCGGAGCCGTTGCCAGAAATGGCATAACCATTTGAGACCGATAAATTCCCGGCGACCGTCACATCGCCGTTGATGGCGGGATAAGCCCACGGTCTGACAGTTGTTCCCGCAAGGTTTGTCCAGGTTACGGCGTTTCCGTCAGGTCGCGTGGGTTTTATTATTGCCAATGCGGACGCAGCGTTAAGCCCAATGTCCATTGACAGCGGGTTGGTGCAAGTTGTGGTATCAATCATCAAGTCGTCCTGTGCGATGAACTCGCCCGCAGCTATGGCTGAGGTAGAAGCGACACCATAAACGGTTGTGTTGGCTGAGTTGGTGATGCCTTGTTCGTTCACATAAATGGTGCAGCCGCTGTGAACCTTAAATGTGCCCGCCGCCGCGCCTTTCAACCGGATTCCAGCACGGGTTTCGGTAAAGGTTGTGGTCTGATTGTTTGTGCCAACCATCCTTGTGCCCCAAAGGTCGTAAACGTATCCCGAAGATGGGACAGGAACAAAGGCATCCTCACCAAAATAAGCCGTGCAATCTCGAATGACAACTGACCCGCCGGGCTTACTCGCCGCGCCCATTCGCCAGCAGGATACGTTGTCCCAAGCTATGACGTCTTGAAAATACTCGTTCGTTCCGGCGCTGGCAGGATACGTGCCGAAAATGTTAGCAGAGTTCCCTTGGTTTGGATAATATACGCCAATCCAAGTGCCACCAATTATGGAGCAACCGTCGTCGAGTTCGATTTGAGAAGCTGGTCCGCTGCTGACATTGTTTGATAATGAATAGATTACGCCAGGGTTGGCTATGATAGTTACGTGTGGAGGAAAATATAATGCACCTGCAGTTGTGGTATTCGTTGGGTCGCACGGATCAACTGGATATGTTCCTGCGTTCACAATAATTGTGTCGCCGGGCTGTGTTATTTGGTTGGTAAAAATCTGACAGAGCAACCCGAACGGCTTGGTTTGGTTGCCGCGAACACCATTTAGAGTTCCAGATGGGTCAACCCAAATCGTCTGCGCGTTTGTAAACGTGAGTGTCCCGGCTGTGGTGGCGTAGGTGGCTGTGGATGCGTTGCCGGACGTGTTGTTGGTCAGGCTCCCGGTGACGTTCGTGGCCGTGCCGTTGAGCGGGCCGGCGAGCTGGCTGCTGGTTACCGCGCCGCCCATGAACGTGCCGCCGACGAAGCTGCCGGCGGTCACCGGGCCGCTGGCGGTCACACTGCTCACACTGACGCCGTTGCCGCTCAGTGTGCCCGACCCGACGTTTATGTTGAGGTTGCCCGGGGCGCTCGGCCCGATGCTGTTGGCGGTGATGGCGTTGCCCGCCATCGTGTTGAACGCGAGCCCGTTCATCAGCACGTTGCTCCCGCCGCCGATGGCGAACGCGCCCGAGACGGTCGGGGCCAGCGACGAGACCGGGGCCGGCAGCAGGCCGTAGGTGGACTGCGCCCACGTCCCGACGAAGGTGCTCGCCAGGTTGTAGTGCTCCTGGCCGTTGGCCGCCAGGATGCGCCAGGCGTTGTTGTTGCTGACGACGAAGCTCTGCGCCACGTAGTTGGTGAACGCCAGCGGCGCGGTCTGCGTGTACCAGCCGAGCACGGAGTCGCCGCTGGAGCTCTGGAGCAGGAACTGGTTGCTGACGACCTGGATGGCCATGCCGCCGAGCGTCCACGACCCGAGCACGACCTGGTTGCTGGCGGTCAGCGTCCCGTTGTTGGTCTCCGGCCCGTTGTAGACATTGGTCCCGGTATAGGTGTTGAGGCCGTTGGTGGTCGCCACCTGCCCGGCGTGCAGCGTCGCGGCGGTGTCGGGCGGGATAAAGATGTTGGTGCCGGAGCTGTTGGTCGGGGCGGCGTTGAGGATGCCCTGCTGCTGCGGCGTCAGGGCGTTGGTGTTGCCGCCGGCCGACCCGAGGAGCGGGTTGGCCTGCGCGATCCCGTTGGCGTTGGTCGGCCCCGTTATGACCATGTTGGTGTCCACCATTATGGCGTAGAGCGGGCTGGAGGCGGCCCGGCAGACGGCCGCGGCGCCGAGCAGCGCGAGGGCGGCGGCGAGTAGTGTCTTGGTCTTCATGGCGATGTGCTCCCGTCCGGGTTCGGGCAGTAGCCGCCCCCGGCGTTGGTTAGGGCCCAGCGGCGGTACTTGCCGTCCGGGCAAAGGTACGACTGGTAGCCGAGCACGCTCGGCGAGGCCAGCGGGTTGGTGACCGGTATCCCGGTGTCGAACAGCGACACCTGGAAGAAGGCCAGCGTGACGTACTTGGCCGTCGAGTCGTTGGTCACGCCGTAGATGCAGCACCAGAACTGGTTGCTGCCGGCGACGCTCAGCGTGTTCCAGACCGAGGCCGGCACGGCGAGGTTGACCTGCTGCTGGCTGCCGTTGGCCCAGTTGGCCGCGGTGAGCGCCGGGCTGCCGCCGCCCGGGGCCGTTATGTTGGCGTTGAGCACCGTCTGGCTCCAGTAGGTCGTGCCCTCGTGCGGCGTGCCGCTGGCCTGGAGCGCGACGACGATGGACGCGAGGTTGGTCGGGTCGATGATCGTGCCGTCGGCGAGCGTCCCGACGCTGAACACCATCTGCCACAGCAGGTCCGCGCCGGTCGCCAGCATGATGGTGGCGCCGGTCGTCGCGTCCTGCGGCGCGGTCCCGGTGAGCGCCTTGGTCACGTCGAACGCCGTCCGAATCGTCTGCGCTGTCCTTTGCGGGTTGGCCATAGGTCAAGGGGATGTCGTGGTCACGGCCTGCGTCTTGAAGGTGAACGAGTGCACCACCCGGGCGCCGGCCACGTCGGCGTCGTAGGACTCCAGGCTGCCGTAGGGGTAGTACTCGGTCTCGTCGTCCTGCACCACCTGCAGGTGGACCTTGGCCCCGGCGAAGGTCGACTGCATGAGGCGCGTGCTCTTGACGGCCGCCGCCAGGGCCGACCCGCCGCCGGACGCGGAGTAGCTGGCCTCGAACCGCCACGAGAGCGTCACCGCGGCGTTGGCCTGCGGCTGCACCGTCTGCGACGGGGCGCCGAAGCCGGGCGCCGAGTAGTTGAGCATCCGCAGGGACACCTTGTACTCGGGCATCAGGTCCGGCACGCCGAGCAGCGCGCCCGCGGCCACGTCGAACAGCGTGGACCACTGCGCCTGCCCCGCGATTTTGTAGAGCACCTTCATGGCCGTCACGCGCTGAACACCAGGGCGGCGGCCGGCACCGCGCCGGACCCCGCCACGAGCTTGGGCACGAACGCCACCTCGCCGGTGCCTAGCTTGGTCCCGCCGAACTCGAACCCGCCGGCCTCGATGACCGCCTCACAGTTCTTGAGCGTCAGGGTCTTGGAGGACGGCCCGCTGAGCACCAGGTCGGCCGCGGAGCCCTCGGTCAGGACCGCGCCCTGCGCGAGCGCGGTGACCTTGGCCAGGAGCTGCGTGTGCGTCGGACCGGTCAGCCGCGCCTTGACCATGAACCGCACGCCGTCGAACGTGCAGTGGTAGGTCCGTCCCTGGCTCTGCTTCATCGAGTACCTGGCGTCGACGACCAGCTCCCAGCCGTCCTCGGCGTCGAGCGCCGTGAAGTTGGAGATGGCGCCCCACGCGCCGGTCCAGTGGCCGTTGATGAAGTCGGTCGTGCCGTAGGCCGGCACCGTCCCCGAGCCGGACGGGTCGGAGGCCGAGGACTCGACGATCCCGGTCGTCCCGGCCGAGCCGGCGGCGTGCGCCGAGGTGTCGAACAGCTCGCCGCCCGCGCCGATCGCCAGGGCCGGGTCCATGAGCGCGCCGATGTCCATCGCGGTGAACAGCGGCTTGCCGACCCCGAGGTGCATCCCGGGCGGGCGGATGATGGCCGTGCGCACGGCGCGGTACGTGCGCCCGTCGGGCGTCCAGACCAGCGTCGGCGCGCAGCCGTTGGCGGCGCCGGCGGCCACGTCGAACGGCCGCGTGCCGCACAGCAGCGCCGCCGAGTTCGAGCCGGTCGTCACCCCGAGGTACGTCGGGTAGAGCACCGGCAGCAGCGCCCAGCAGTCGAACGGCGTCAGCGTTATCCTGCCGGTGACGTCGTCGATGGTCGACGCGGTGTAGCCGTAGCTCGCGTTGTAGCGCGGCGTGACCTTGGTGTTGACGTTGATGTTGACCATCCCCGCCTCGCCCTCGGCGTGGAGGATGTAGACCGTGCCCGCGAAGGTGTGCGCCACCTTGCCGGGGCCGTAGTAGAGTGTCGGTGCTGCCATAGTCGTTTACCTTTCGTCGTTCAGCCTATTTTTTGTCGCGCCGTCCATTCAATGTTTTTCCTCAGGGCGGGTCGTCGCTCGTGGTCGCGACTCCGCCCTTGATGTACAGGTACTTCGCCAACCCGGTCAGCGAGTCCACCATCCGCCAGGACGGCATGCCGACCGAGTTGTAGTTGACCACGATGGTCCCGCCGTAGATCGAGATGGGCAGCGCCGTCGCCGGCGTCGAGTCCACCGGCGCGTATGCCGTGGCCGAGCCGAGCTTGCCGGCGCCGTAGGCCCGCGCCCGCACGACCTGGCCGGTGCCCGGCGCCGTCGCGACCGACGCCCCGGTGTAGAGCTGGGCCGTGGACGCCTCGCCGCTGCTGGTCGGCCCGGTGAAGTTGTACGGGAACGAGCCGTCGAGCGTGTACCATATCGCCGCGCCCATGTCCGCGGCGCACACGAAGTCCGCGGTCCCGGCCCCGAGCACGACCGTCACCTGGCCGGTCCGCTGCGTCTGGACGTTCTTGGCCTTCTTGAGCTGGAACCGGAGCCGGTAGCCGAGCGCGACCGTGCCGAGCGGCGCGGCCACGTGCGACTGCGGCGCCGGCACGAACGTCGAGAGCCGGTCGTCCGCGTAGTGGTGGACCTCGTCGAAGATCATCTGCATCGTCGCCTCGCACGACCCGCCCGTCCCCTTGGCCGGCAGCCCCGGCTGCGCCAGCGCCGCGGAGAGCTGCGGCGACTCCAGCACCCACACCGGGAACACCCAGTCCATGATCGGGCCGGGCACGTTCTGCTCCTCGCAGGTCGACTCGGGCATCTCGACGATGACGCACTGGCCGGCGCACCCGTTGCGCGGCGTCGTCAGGGCCGTGGCCACGTAGGTCTCGGAGACGAGCTGCTCCTTGCGCTGGAGCACGACGTTGTAGCTGGCGAGCTGCGCCGAGCTGGCGAGCACGCCGAACAGGTCCTTCTGCGCCTGGAGGAGGTCGAGCATCAGCGGGCCTCCATTTCCACGGTGTTCGTCGCGCCGGGCAGGAACCTGGACGACTGGCAGAACCCGGCGACCTGCAGGCGCCCGTTGATGTCGAACAGCACCGGCTCGCCGCCCACCAGCGGCAGGCAGGACAGCTTGTCGTCGGCGGCCACCCGCGGCAGCTCGACGCAGAGCCACGGCAGCACCGGCCGCTGCGGCCGCAGCGCCTCGGCCCGCACGCACAGCGCCACGAACGCCGCCAGGGCGAGCCACGCCAGGTTTGAAAGCCTCACGCTCATCAGTTGTTCATCCTCCCGCCCATGAGCTTCCGCACGCCGTCCTCCAGCGCGGCCTTGACCGCCGCCAGGTACGCCTCGCGGCTCGGCAGCACCTCGGGCTTGGCGTCCTGCTCGACCTCGGGCACCAGCCAGTAGGCGACCATCATCGCCGAGCGCGCCCCGATCCCCTTGGACCGCGAGCGCCCGGTCGAGAAGTCGACCAGCGACGCGCCGCCCTGCTGGATGTAGAGGAACTTGGCCCCGGAGCGGAACATGCCGAACCTGAGCCCCTCGAACTCGCCGGCGCGGTGGCCGTAGAACTCGGCGCGGGCCGGCACCGTCAGCAGCTTGTCGGTCGCGGCGATGCGCGTCTTGCCCGGGACGCCACCGTTGTACTGGTGCTTCATGGCGCCCGGCGCGTCCGGGTTGTCCACCAGCACCCGCACCCCGTCGAGCGTCGGCTCCCACGCCGTGCCGCGGGCCGCGCCATCGTAGAACCCCTGCGACGGCCAGCCCTGGCGGTTGGGCGGCAGCCCACGCAGCCAGCCCTGCGTCAACGAGGTCGCCGCGGCGCCCACGTGGCGGCGCAGCGCCGACGAGGCCAGCGCCAGCATGAGCTGCGCGACCGCCGGCGAGGCGGCGTCCTTGGTGACGTCTATGGTCAGGTCGTTCACGGCTTCACCCCCAGCTCCTCGGCGATGCGAGCCTGCCTCGCGGCCTCCATCGAACGGCCGGCCGCCTCGCCGCCCGCCTTGCCCATCGCCTCGTACTTGGCCGAGTCCAGCTCCAGCCGCGGCTCCATGCCGCGGAGCTGCTCCAGCGAAATCCTGTTGTCGCCCTGCCCCATGAGCGCCGCGGGTGTTATCTCGCCCTTGCGGTAGGCGTTGAGCGCGGCCTTGCCGAACGCCTGCTCCTGCTCGGACTGCGAGAACTGGTTGAGGTAGGACTCGAACCCGCCGCTCGGCAGCGGCTCGCCGAGGTCGCACGGCAGCAGCGAGCAGCGGCACCCGAAGTGCGCCGGGGGCTCGGTCTCCAGGTCGGGCGAGTCGCCGACCGGCTGCTTGTCCGCGTCCCACGTCCCGCCGTCCATGAACTGGCAGAACTCGCACACGCGCACGTCCCCGGCCGAGACCCAGGTGAAGCCCATCTGGTCGCCCGCGCCCATGGCGTCGAACGAGAGCGCGTCGGCGTCCGAGGCGATGGCGGTCACGGCGGCCTGCAGTAGCTTGGCCACCGAGTTGTCGGTCGTGTCGAACAAGCGGACGCCGACCGAGATGGCCTTGAGCGCGTCGTCCAGCCCGGCCGCGGCGTGGACTACCTCCCCGGCGTCGGTGACGTACCGGCGCGTCGAGGCGATGACCTCGGCCTCCGGCGTCAGCTCCAGCCCGAGCCGCTCGACGGCCTCGCGGGCGGTGCAGCCCGCGTCCGCCGCCTGCCGCAGCGCGGCCTTGAGCCGGAACAGCAGGTCGGACTGTATCTTGTCGAGGTGGTCTGACAGCGGAGCGCCGAGCACCAGCTTTTGTGCTGATGGGTTCGAGCCGGCGGGACTTTGCCCGGAGCCGGCCGTGGTGGTGAAATGCCCGGCGCCCGCTGAAATCGCCTGCTGCAAAAGTATCTTGTGGAGCTGGTCCGCGTCGTCGGCCAGCTCGCCCTTGAGCCAGTCGAAGGCCGCCGCGGCCTCGCGGTCGAGCTCCGTGAAGATGCTCGGCAGCGCGTCCGGCCCGAAGCCGCCCTTGTGCGACATGACGTCCTTGGCCATCTGCTTCTCCAGCTGCTGAAGCCGCGACCGGCACTTGGCCGCGAGCCAGTTGCCGACCGACACCAGCCGTGCGGCGCGCAGCACCGCGAACGCGGCGTGGCGCTGGTTCGGCGAGTCTGGCGCGGCCTTGGCCGCTGCAATCACATTCTCAACGCGCTCGGCGAGCGCGATCCGCTCGTCGAACGAAGCGAGCAAGCGCTCGGCGCGGCGGCCGAGCTGCTCGCGGCGGATGAGCGAGGAGAGCGTCAGCACGACACCAGCCTCCCTCCTCGGAGCCAGCCGTGCCACTGGCCGGGGGCCAGGATGCTCGGCGTCAGCGTCGGCTTGTCCTCGTTGCCGTCCCACGTCCAGATTCGGACCCCGGCCGCAGGCTGCCTCGAAATCGAGATTGCATCCGGGCCGCCGGTGCCTGGCAGCCAGAGAAAGATGTGCCGGCGGTCGTCGTCGTAGCAGAAGTCGCCCGGCTTGAGGATGGCGCCCATCTCGACGCGGCGGCAGTCTATAGACTCGGTGTTCATAGCGTCCCGAGCTGGTTGACCTCGCGCTCCGGCGGCGACTCGTCCCACGGCGCCACGAACGGCCCGTAGGTCCGCAGGTCGTACTCCCCGCGCACCCGGCGCCCCTCGGCGACGTTGGCGGCCACGGCGGCGCGCTGCACGCGCCCGGTGAAGCCCGATCCGGCCGGCAGCCCGCCGACCCCGGTCACCTGGAACGAGGTCGCGGCGGCGTAGAAGTCGCCGGCGCCGGTCAGGGTGGTCGTCCCGCACACCAGCGTCGCCTCGTTCGGCCCCGGCCAGAAGTAGTAGTGCCCTCCGAGCTCCAGCACGTTGGTCATGGTGAACTGCGGCGCCCCGTCGTAGGTCTGGCCGCGGGCGATGTTCCAGCCTTTGCCGACATACGCGGGCGAGCTCGGCCACGGGAAGTTCAGCCCCTTGCGGAGCCGCTCGACGTAGGCGCGGGCGTCCTTGACGATGTCGACCCACAGCCCGACCATCGTGCCCTGCATGGTCACCTGGACGGCCGCCAGGTTCGGCGTGCCGGCCACCAGGTCGTTCACCGCCAGCACGTAGACGTGCCGCTCGGCGCCCGGCGGGACGGTCGCGCCGTCGCTGGACAGCGGCACCGCGCCGCCCTCGGACACGGCGGAGCGGACGTTGGCGACCCAGTTGGCGATGAGAGGCGCGGATTGGTCCGCGCCGCTGATGGTGGTCGCGGCGTTGCGGAGGAGCTGCGCCAGCAGCGCGGCGAACACCGGGCTGGTGTTGGTCGGCTTGACCCAAACGAACTCGGCCATCGGGCGGCCTTTCTCGGTTGCCCGGCGCGCCGTGCCTATACCGCGGCGCGCCGGGACGGGTTCAGCCGCCGGTCACTGGACCAGCGGGATGATCTGGTAGTTGGTCACCCACGCCGTGTTGGTCATGCCCACCGTCCCCAGGCTCAGCAGCCACACCTGCATCGGCGACGCGTACGCGGGCGTCGAGTACGGCGTGTAGAGCACGTTGGTGGACGAGTAGGTCCCCGAGGTGTACCCCAGCGGCAGCGAGACGGACGCGAACGTGCCGATGGGCGTCGACGTGCTGATGGTGTACCCCTGCAGGTTGGTCTTGACGATGGTCGGCGTGCCGACCGTCTCCAGCAGCGTGGCGATGACGTTGTTGGTCGTGTTGCCGGCCGCCATGGTCGCGGCGGTGCCGCCGAGCTGCGCGGTCATCTGGAGCGCGAAGTAGTTCCCGGAGCCGATGGAGCTCAGGAGCACGGCGTTGCTGACGGTGGTCGTGCCCCCGACGATGTAGCTCGGGTAGAGGCCGTTGGTGCCCCAGTTCCCGGTCGGGGTGTTGGTGCCCCACTGCGCGGAGCCGTTGGTCGCGGTGAGCGGCGAGCCGTACTGGCTGTTGATGAGCGGCGTCGGGCCGCCGTAGTAGCTGCCGGCGGTCGCCAGGGCTGCCAGGCCGACCAGCAGCGCGCCGGCGAGGAGCCGGCCTTTCCACTCGCGGGTGATTTTCGTGATTGTGTTCATTGTCGTTCTTTCTCTTTTCGGTTTGCGATTGGTTGGTTGCGGGCGGCCCGGGCTGGCGCCGCCCACGTCGTCGTCCTGGTTACGGCAGCACCACGAAGCCCTGGCGCGGGTCGCCCTGCGCGAAGCTGTACATGAGGCCCGTGTCCACGATGGTCTGCTCCAGGTTGTGGTCGACCCGTTTCTTGACCAGCAGCGAGAGGCCGCTGTCGGGCTCGGTCACGATCTCCAGCGAGGCCGTCTGCGGGATGTCGCCGAGGATCTTGTTGTAGTCCTGCGGGATGCGCGCCACGAAGATGGCCGAGGCGCTGTTGCCGGCGAAGCCGACGCCGTTGGCCGCCGTGGTCGGGGCCTGGTTGGGGTCGGTGATGGTCACCAGCGCGCCCGCCGCGTAGGCCGAGAGCTGGGACTCGAGCACCTTGACGCCGAACAGGACCGGCAGCTCGCCGTCCTCGAACGCGCCGAGGTCCTTCTTGATGAGCGCCAGGATGGCCTTGGCCGAGAGCAGGTTGCCGTCGGCGAGGATGGCGTCGTGGTAGGCCGAGTTGAGGATGAGGAAGCGCCCGACGTCGGGCATCTTGTTCATCGAGAACTTGTTCTTGACCGCGATCACGTTCGACAGGCCCATCGGGTTGGTCGAGGGCGGCCCGACCGGCGCCTTGCTGCCGCACAGGCTGAACGCCGCGGTGGAGACGCCGCTCCAGGTCGCGCCGAAGAGCGCGGTCAGCAGGTCTTTGTTGACCTGCTCGGTCAGGCTGTAGAGCTGCGCGTCGTACTGCTCGCCCGGCAGGTTGCGGAGCGTCGCGGACAGGGTCAGGTTGTTGAACAGGAGCGTGACGCCCTTGTAGTTGTTCAGCACGATGTTCACGTCGGTCGTCGAGGCCGTCGAGCGCGTCTGCGTCCCGGAGGTCTGGACCGTGCCGGCCGGGTTGGCGGCCGTGACGGTCGCCTTCCAGGTGGCGATGGTCGACGCGTCGGTGGTCATGCCGACGCCCGGCACGAAGGTCGCCACCGTCGGGGGCGTGACGTAGCGGGTGATGACGTTCTGGCCGAACAGGACCGCCTCGGCCCGCAGGTCGGTGGTGATCTTGTCCAGGAACGTCAGCTTGTTCTTGAGGAACCCGAAGGTCTTGGTGAGCATCACCAGCCCCGTGGCCAGCGTTCCGACCGCCGGGTTGTTGGTGTTGTCCACGTTGTCCGCCGCGGTGATGACGTCGCGGAACCGGAAGTTCTCGCCCTTGGTGTAGATGGGCATCACGTGCTCGGCCATGACGAGCCCGGTGTCGCGGGCCAGGACCATGGCCTCCTTCATGCGGCCGTCCCGGATGAGCCTGTCCATCGGCTCGCGGGCCTTGATGTAGCCGTTCTCCAGCGCGTCCTTGAGGCTGGTGCGGACGACCTGGAGGCCGCCGCGGGTCCCGTCGGTGCCGTCGGTCAGGCGACCGGTGTGGTTCGCGTTGGCGGTCGCCAGCGGCTTGTGCTCGGCCTCCAGCAGCCGGACCACGATGTCGGCGCCGATGCCCTGCTCCTCGTACTGCTTGAGGCAGGCCGCCTGGACGACCTCGTCCTTGGGCGCGATGGCGCCGCTGTCCTTGAGCTTCTGGACGGCGGTGATGATGCTCTGTTTCCCGGCCTCGCGCTGCGCCTGGATCGTCTCCCACTCCCGTGCGGTGACGAACAGGCCGGCGTCGAGCCCGGCTTGTAGTTTGTCGGGTTCAACCTCGCCCGGGTCGCCGCGCTTGACTGAACCAGCCGCGGTCTTGCAGGCTTTGATGAACACGATTTTGATTTTGTTCATTCGCTTGTCTCTTTCTCTTTTGGTTGTTGTCGTTGTTCCGCGTTCGGTTCGGCGGCGGTCGCCGTTCGCCCCCGAGGGCAAATCCTGAAAGTCGTCAGCCGGCCACGCCGCTCACGGCGCGCATCAGCTCGGCGGCGGACTCGATGTCGTCCACGGCCGACTTGGGGCGCCCGGTCATGCCGGCCAGCACGGTCTCGGCGCTCGGCGGCAGCGTCACGGCCGCCAGCACGGAGTCGATCTCCGACTGAGTGTCCACGGCCCCGACCGCCGGCGTCTCCATCTTCTCGGACGCGTACAGCGCCTTGAGCTTGGCGATCGCCTTGGCCTTGTCCGGCCCCTCGTACTTGTTGCCGCGGTAGCCGCCGTGCAGCGCGGCCCACGCCGCGCCCATCAGGCGGTGGTCGGGCTTGCCGTTGGTGTGCGTCGGCAGGTGGTCCTCGCCGTCCTTCTTGACCAGGTGCCCGCCCTGCTTGTCCTCGGCCTTGACCAGCGAGGCGAAGACCGTGTCCAGCTCCTTGAGCCCGGCGGCGGACGTGACCTTCGCGTGCTGCGCGGCCATCTCGCCGTGGTACGCGGCCGCGTCCTGGTGGTACTGCTTGACCGCGGCGCCCTTGGCCCGGTAGCCGGCCTCCTGGTGCGAGTACATCGCGTCCCGGTGCGCGCCGCCCTTGGTGCCGTGGCCCTCGCCGTCGGGCAGGTGCTCGTCGGCCGCCTCGGCGACCGCGCTCTTGAAGTTGGCCTTGCGGTGCATGGCCTGGACGTCGTCGGACTCCTTGCCGACCGCCGCGTCGGACGGCTTATCGGGCATCTCGCACTCGTCCTCGGCGCCGTCCTCGGCGGCCACCGTGTTCGCGGCCTGGCGCGCCTTGACCGGCGGCATGGCCCGGAACGCGGGCTTGTTGGTCAGCGTGCCGAGGATGCGGTCGACGCCCGTGATGTGCGCCGGTGTCTCCTCGTGGCCGCGGACGCCCGGCGGAAAGTAGAACTGCGGCTTCTCGCACTCGCAGGCCTGGATTGTGTCGTCGCAGCGGCTGCACTTGCACTTGGTGTACTCCGCGTCGGTGGCGAAGCTCGGCGACCAGGACCGCCAGTTCCGCTTGTTCACGTCCTCGGCGCCGTCGCCGCTCGGCTCGGCGGCCAGCAGGATGCAGGGCTCGCCGTACACCGGGTCGTCGCCCGCGGTGAAGATGCCCGCCTCGACCTTGCGCGCCCACACGCTGGCCTTCTTCTCGTCGTGCTCGTAGCAGCCGTACAGGTCTTGCTTGGGCGCCTCGCGCTTGAGCTCCTCGGCGCTGGCCTGGCAGACCGCCGCGTCCCGGTCCGGGTCCACTTCCACCGTCAGGTGGATGGACGCCGGCCGCCCCTTGGTGATGGGGCCGCTGAACCCGGCGTCGATGGTGTGGATGCCCGCCGGCATGTAGCAGAACTTGACCGGCTGGTCCTGCGCCCACTGCGGCGACGCGTCAGCCCGCAGCGCGGAGCCTGACGCCCGGCAGTGGACGAGGTCGTGGGAAGGTTGGTTGCTGCCTTTGAGGTGAGGTACGGTCGCGCCTTTGAAGCCGGTGTGCGTCGTGACATGGGACCTGCCTGGGTCGGCGTTCTCTTGGTCGTTCATTCCCTCGGTCCATTTCTCGGCATCCTCCTTCGTGTCGAAGTGGGACGAGTGCACTTCGGTCGCGCCGCCCAAAAGAAGCTTGTCGGGCTTGGCGAATATATGGCCGCGGTAGGTCTGCTTTCCGCCTCCCGGTCGGCGCCCGCTCCCGGGGACGCCCGCCTTGACCACGTCCTTGAGCGCCGCCAGGCTGGCGTCGACCGCCTCGCGCTGCGCCTCCTTGTCGTCCTCGCCGTGCGCCTCGGCGCAGGCGTCGTGCGCGGCCATCGCCCGGGCGTGCTTCGAGGCCTGGTCGGCGTTGCCGACCTTGGCGTGCGCCATCATCGCGCTCTTGTGCGCCTGCGCGGCCTTCTCGTGCAGGTTGCGCGCCTGCTCGTGGTCGGCCTCGTCCTGCGACTCGACCGCCTCCATGCTCGCCTGGTGCGCGGCCTGGCTCGCCGCGTCGGCGGCGCCGGTCTTGCGCGTGGCATGACCCGACGCGGCCCCGTCGCTGGTGCCGGCGGCCTTGACCACCGGAACGCCGTTGAAGCACAGCGTCGCCTCGACATAAACGGTCTTGCGCACCACCTCGGTCTCGCCTTCGCCGAGCTCGGTCACCTCGCCGTCCTCGACGGTCAACGGGACCTCGTAATACTTGCCGTCGGCGGCGCTGATAACCGCCTTGAACGCGGTGCCGTCCAACAATAGGTCGCAGCACCAGATGCCGCCGCACTTCATGTTGGTGTTGGCGCCGGTCGCCGGCTGGTTGAACCGGCTGTCCGAGTTGGCCAGCGCGCAGACTTGCTGGCGCAGGTCGTCGAGCGTTATCTCCGAGGCGTCCTGCGCCTTGACGATGGTCTTCAAAGTGTGCTTCATATCGTTTCCTTTCGCTGTCTCAGGCGCGTTCGCGTACAGCGCCTGCAAATGTTTGACCGCCATCCTCTTCGTCTCCGACTCGCCCTCGTCGGCGCCGGTGTCCCGACGCACGACGTGCCACTTGCCGTTCATTTTCTTGAGCTTCCACGGCATCAGCGGCCCCTCCGGTTCCGGGCGAGCTTGAGCAGGTGCTCCTTGAGCAGCGCGTGCTCGCCGTTCTGCGTCCCCGCCCGCTCGGCGGCCTCGACCACCGGCACCAGCCGCGCCAGCTCCTCGTCGGAGGCCGTCACGATGATGCGCCGGGCGACGCCTGTCCGCGTCAGCGCGGCCAGCGCCTTGTCCTTGTCCGCGCCCTGCAGCGGCGAATCGTCGTCCTCCTCGCCCTGGCCCTGCGGCGGCAGCGGCCGGCCGTCCGGCCCGGCCGTCGGCGGCGGCTGCGGCGCGGCCTGCGCCACGTCCATCTCCTCGTCGGTCGAGCCCATGACGCCGATCTCGCCCGTGCTCGGGTTGATGACCTTGTCGCCCTCCTGCGGCGTCGAGGTGCCGAGCATCGAGTAGAAGTCGTCCAGCGGGACCGGCGCCTTGCAGTTGGCGAACGCGGTGACCACCGCGCCCTTCTCCTGCGGCGTCAGCGGCTCGGTGAAGTCCGGCTCGATGGTCGGCCGCTCCTGAAGCGCCTTGGCGACCTGCTCGGGGTCGTAGGTCCCGTCCCGGTTGGGCGTCGCGTAGTTCTTGATGAGCACGGCCGCCACGAAGAAGGAGTGCGGCGAGGTGCAGCACCAGTTGGCCAGGCCCTGCACGTTGTCGCGCTTGGTCTTGGACTGCGGGTCGTTCTCGTTGGACCCGCCCAGCTTGCCCGGGACCGACTTGGTGGTCGCCTCGGTGCCGAGGAACAGCTCCATGCAGTGCTGGTCGGCCGTCTTCATCAGCTTCTCCTGCGGGTCGTTGGCCACCGACGCGGCCGCCAGCATGTTGACGGTCGTGCCGGTCTTGTGCGCGATGACCCGGTTGGAGAGGCCCTGCTCGATGAGCGCGAGCATGTCGTCCAGCTCCTTGCGCCCCTGCGCGGTCTGGAGCAGGCCCGGCTCGAAGGAGAAGTCCACGTGCGGCGAGCCGTAGTTCTGCGCGGCGACGAACATCCACTCCTGCGCGAACATGACCCGCGTCCAGTCCAGCATCAGCACCCGGATGTAGCCGTCGGCCAGGACCGGCCCGGTACCGCTCTGGAACTGCGCGCAGATGAACCGCGTCGGGTCCAGCAGCGTGCCGAAGGTCATGCTCCCGCCCGAGGGCGTGTTGGCCACCAGCGGCCAGGTGTAGAGCTGCGACCAGCCCGGGTTGGCCAGCGTCAGCACGCCGGCCTGGCTGAACGAGAAGTGGCGCGGGTGCGACCAGGCCCAGGCCCGCGGCAGGTACTCCTTGCCGGCGCCCCAGTCCATCAGCGGGTGCCAGAGCAGCTCGCCGGTCGACATGGCCGAGAGCAGCGCGTCGGTGAAGTCGTAGACCATCCCGGCCCAGCCCTTCTCGTCGGTGAACGGCGCCGGGCAGAAGTTGGACATGGCGCGGCGGACCAGGTCGGCCTTCTCCTGCGCCAGTGGGCTCGCCTCGCCGCCCTTCTCTGTGGCGGGCGCCTCCTTGACGACGAAGCGGGTGTTCGAGACCGGCTGCCGCAGCTCGTGGCTGCACTTGCGGAGCATCGGCCACGTCTCCTGCATCAGCCGCCCGAGCGCGAACATGCGGTAGGTGTCGCCGGCCAGCGCGGCCCGGGCGATCACCATGACCTGCTTGGGCGTGAGCTTGTCCGGCAGCGACCACATCCACGAGTCGCGTGGGTCGCTGGGAATCTGGCGGCCGTTGTTGGGTAGCGCCACCGTGGTGGTCGGAGTCGAGGACAGCGGCGAGGGCGGCCGGACCGCGACCGTCAGCGGCGTGACCTGCGCGGCGGTGCGCACCAGGCCCGAGGAGAGGCCTTTGGCGGCGGCCGCCTCGTTGACGGCGGCCTGCTCGGCGAAGGCGGTGCCGGCGACCCGGAGGCGGGGCGCGGCGCGCCTGAAATCGAAGCCCAAGAACCGCATTTCAGTCGGGCTTTATTTTTTGACGGAGCGCCCGGTCAACCCTTTTTTCAAGTATTTTCGAGGGGAGAGGGGCCGGCCCCTGTTGGAGGCCGGCCCCGGCGGCGGACCCGATTCGTGGCGTTAAATAAGGCGTCCTGTGTCGCCCCCAGCCGCGCCGCAATACCGCATCGGGCTCAGTTGTGCGGAAGCCGCCGCCGCGGCTCCGTGATAGTCGGCTGGCAAATCGCGTCGAGCGCTTCGAGGAACCTGCGCTGCGCCGCCGGCCACCCGAAGCGGGCGCCGACTCGCGACGACTCGCCGGCGGTCGGCGGCTGTAGCCAACCGAGCGCGTGGGCGCGTGCGAAGTCCTCGAACTCGGTGAGGTCGGTGGCGTAGGTCACGAGGCGTCCGAACGACTGCTCGAACACCGGCAGGCGGTAGGCCACGACCGGCGTGCCGGCGCACAGCGCCTCGGCCACCACGTTGCCGAACGACTCGAACCGGCTCGGCATCAGGAACACGCGGCTGGCCTTGAGCAGCCGGAACTTCTCGGGCTCGGAGACGCTCAGGAGGTGGTGCGCGCCGGCCGCCGCGCAGGCCGCCAGCGCCGCGGGCTCCAGCCGCCCGACCACGACGGCGCGGAAACCGGGCACGCGCCTCTGGAGGTGGCGCAGCGTGGCGACCAGGTCCCCGGCCCTTCTGCCGATGCTGGCGCTTTGCACGTAGCCGGTCGCGTGGTACACGAGGTCGAACGCGCCCAACGGAATGCCGTCGGAGTCCAGCGGCGTGACTGACGAGGGCCATATCGTGCCAACGGTGGTCCAGTTAGTCACCACCTCGACGTGCAGTTGCGCGTGCAGCACGACCGACTGATCGACGTTGGTTGACGGCTCGATGTTCGTAGGTTGCGCTTGTATGCTGGCGGCCGCACACAGCGTGGCGGCTATCAACAGGTATTTCATTGTGTTCATGGTTTTTTTTCCTTTCTCGGCCCGCGCCGCCTTGGCGGCCGCGCCGGGTGTGTCGGGCTGCTTCTTCTCCTTGGGCTCAGGCGCGCCCTCCTCGTGGCGGCCGCACCACTCGGTCGCGTGCACCGGCGGCCGGCCCCGGCCCTTGTCGTGGAACAGCACCGGCGGGTTGAACCAGCACTCGCCCTTCGGCTCGCCCGGATGCGGACGGTAGTGGCGGCAGGTGGAGCAGGTCGCGGTCATGATTTCCTTCTTTTCTCAGGCCGCACGCGCCGGCGGCCGCGGCCGTTGCCGAGGTAGCGCCCGACCGGCGAGTAGGGCGCGTCGCTCCAGTTGGCGCACGCGCCCTTGGCCTTCTCGACCTGCGGCGCGATCTGCGCCCGCAGCTCCGCGACCCGGCGCCGCATGGCCTTGGCGGAGGCGGTCATCAGAGGTCGTTGTGATTCATGTGTCGGTTCTTGGTCTCAGGTCGCGGCGGATTGTAGCCGGGCACCGCCTCAGGGTCAAGCGTTTTTCACCGGCGCTTTGCGCCGAAGAACACGATGCCGCACAATAGGCCGGCTCCGAAGCTGGCGACGACCAGCGCCGCGAGGTTCAACACAGTGTCCATGTCGTTCCTTTCTCAGTCACGTGACCCTCTCCACCTTGAACCGCTCGCCGGCCGAGAACCGCTCGGCGCCGCCGCCCGCCGACCGCAGCTCGCCCAATCCGGAGAACGCGCCGGTGCCGGCATGGAGGTGGTCGAACAGGTAGCGCAGCGCGTCCATGCTGTGGTCGTTCTCCTTCTTGGGCGCGTCCTTGGCCGCCTTGTCGTTCCACACATAGGACTCGAACTCATTGACATGGTCCACGCAGGACGGGTCGGTCGAGTAGCGCGCCCTGCCGTCGCCGGCCACCTTGAGAGCGTTGCGCACCAGGTCGCAGCCGTCCAGCACCCGCCCCTTGGCGCCGATCGCGTAGACGCCGGCGTTGTTCAGGTCGGCGATGAGGCCGGCCGCCGCCTCGTCCACGACCGCGACCTCGCACCTCGTCTCGGCCGGCGGCAGCACGGTGACACCCTCGCCGTCGGGCGGCAAGGCGGCGTAACCGGCCGGGTTCTGGAACCAAAGCCGGGCGCGAGCGACCACGTCGGCCTGGAGCACGCCGCGCCGGAAGAAGCACCGGAAGCAGTGCAGGCGGCCGTCCCCGTCGGCACCGACCAGCAGGACCACCGCCGGGTTGGTGTAGCCCTCGTCCAACGCCAGGAACCAGCGCCGCATCTCCTTGTGGTCGCGGACCCGGACGTGCGGGCCGCCGGGCGTCGAGTCGAAGTTGTCGTACACGGCGCCCTCGGCCGTGGCCCACTGGCCCTCCAGCAGCCTCTTGCGGCGCACGCCGGTCAGGGTGGACTCCAGCAGCCCGATGCGCCGCCGGCCCTCGGCGGTGATGTTCCCGGCGTCGTCGTAAAGCGCCGGGTTGTCCTTGTGGGTCGACAGCAGCCGCGTCAGCGAGGCCCGGCTCCGAATCCAGTGGCTCGCGCCGGCCGGGTTGCAGTCGCCGAACACCTGCGGCCACGCCACCACCGCGCCGCGGCCGGTCACGCGGCCGGCGACCATCTCCCACTCGGCCTCGGTGAGCTGCTCGGCCTGAACCATGTGCGCGAAGTCCCACTCGCTGGAGAGCAGCTTGTCGGCCTTGTCCAGCCCGGCGCACACCAGCTCCGACCCATTCGGGAACACCCACTTCTCGGTGAACTTCTCGCCGCCGTACCGCTTGATGGGCAGGCCGGCGGTGATGGTGTTGAAGGTCCGGGCGCACGAGTCGTTGATGGAGTTGAACAGCTTGCGCACCATGATGCCGTGCGCCTTGGGGCGCCTGGCGTCAGAGCAGAGCAGGAAGTCCTTGACGCATCCGGCCCACGTTTTGGAGGTGTCCGACGGGCCGCAGAGGATGGCCTCGTGGTCGTGGCAGGTCAGGAGCTGGAGCGAGCCGCCGCGGAACTTGGGGAGCTCCACCGTGACGGTGCGCGCCCGCTTCGGCTTGGCGGTCAGCTTCGTCACTTGGCCGGCGCCGGGCCGGTCACGGCCTCGGGGTCGACGCTGGACTTGACCACCACCATCAGCGGGCCGCCGCCCTCGCCGACCAGCTCCTGCCGCTCGCGCCACTCGTCCGGCTGCCGGTTCTTGAGCCAGAAGATGCACGCCGTGGTGTCCGGCGGGTAGTGCTTGACGATGTCGGTCTTGATGATGCGACCCTCGTACGACTTGATGTCCACGTCGGGATGGCTGTACCCGGTGGCGCGCTGGTAGAGCGACTTGATGACGGCCTCGTCCGCCTCCCGTTTTCCGAGCTTTAAGGCTTTGCCAACTTCGGGGTGGCGGTGGCGAAGATTGAACACAGCGATGCCGCTTATCCCGAACGCCTCGCCTATCTGCGCATCGGTCGCGCCGAGCCTCGCCAATACCTTGGCGATCCGCAGCCGGTCCAGCTTCACCGGTTTGCGCCCGCCGCCTTCGCCCTGGCGGCCGCGCTTAACCTTGCCGGTGCGCTTGGAGACGGTGCTCGGCTTGCGGGGTTTTCGGCGGCGGGTCGCGCTCATCTGACGGGGGTATAGCCGGTCGCCGGTTGAATGTCAACGCTTTTCCGGCGACGTCGCCGAACCGGCCGCTGCAGCGGACGCCGAGGCGCCGCTGAGCTTGTTGTTCGGCGGATACAGTTCCACCGGCTCCACACCCTCGCGCAGAGGCTTCGCCCGCTCGAACACGCACTGAATGTCAGACTCCGCCAGTATGCGCCCGACTTCCATTTTGACCGCGCAGTATCCGAAGCGGTGGAGCGTCGCGTATTCTGTTGGCGTGAACCAGCGGCGGAGTTGTTCCAGCGTGCGGCAGCCGCAGCCGAGATTCATGCCGACGATAGAGAGGCGCAGCACGTTTCCAAATTGCATCGGCCACGGGACGAGAGCGGCGTATTCTTCCTCCGGTTTGTCCTCGACCCACCGTTGCGAGAACCCTGGTTTCCACGGGCCTCGACCCGCGGCGTCTTGCACTCGATACACAATCGCCGAACAAGGCGCTGGAGCGAATGAGTGCCCCGCCACGCTGTTTGGCAATTCGGGAGTCTGGGATGGGGCACTCATCGCTCAGCTTGGTCGTTAGGCTACAAGGCATCCTCGCCACCGGGCAGCATGTCCGATTCGATGGTTGGGAAGTTGAGTTTGTCCAGGACGCGATTCACGTCCTCCTTTTTTCCGCCGGTCAGTTCGCGGATGATTTTGAAGCATTCATCGAGTGCTTCTTGGGCGTCTCCGAGGTTTTCGATTCCTTCCATTCGGAATCGGCCATCCTCGCCGACGATATGATTTAGTGATCCAGCCATAAGTTGTAGCCTAACCCGGCGCTGGAGAGAACGCCGGGATTGCGTTTCAGTGTTATTCGACGCCGCTCTCCCCGGCGTCTCTCAGCTTTGCGTTAGACAGCTTTGGGAATCTCAGCTTGTTCCAATTTGTAAATGTGTTTTTGAAGCTCGTAGGTCACATCAATTCCTACGCCTTGGGTTTTAACTGCCGGTGCTGTATGGAGAACGCACATAAAGTTGTCCATGACTTCGACCTTCGCGGCTAGTACTTCGTTCTGGTGGCGCAGAGCACGTATCTCGTTCTGCGCTTCCTTGAGCGTTTCAATCAGTTCGTTCATAGCTGTCTAACCAATCAGTGCAGCGAATGGCGCGGAGTCGCTGCGGGTTCAATTCGGTTGGTCAGCGATGCGCCATCGCTGACTTCTGCGTTAGGACCACCAGTCATCGTCCTAGTCGCCATGCTCCGATACAGGGCCTCCATCATCCTGCGTCTCGACCTTGTCCGCGATCTGTGGCAGGTCGAAGCGGCTCACCGGTTCATTGCGATAGCGTTGGAGCATTCCGAGCGCGATTTCCTCCGTCACTGGGTTGATGCTGTAGATTGCTCCCGGCCCATAGAAGCGGGTATATGCCTTGTTCTCGGCCTGGGCCGGCACGTCCACGCGCAGGAACGCACCGCCGGCGAGTGTGGCCTCACTCACCTTGCCCACGATCTTCTGGTGGCCGAACAGTTCGACCAGTGCCCATTCATTGAAGCTGCTTCCGTTGTCTTTGCTCATAAGGTCCTAACAAGCGGATGCACACGAACAGCCGCCCCGCTTGGCAGTTCGGGCGCATCAGGTTTTACTATGGTTTCGGGGCTTTCAAAGTCTCGGTCGGCGGCTGTCGGTGATCCGCAGCGTTAAGCGGCTAAATATGATGCCACTTCCTTTCCTTCGGTTGTCAGTTCCCATGCCCAGCCATATCGCTTCGTGGCCAGCCCTTTATTTTGTAGGGCGTAAAAACTTTGCACGCTAGCGGGTTTATGGTCATCCCAAGCTTGGCATTGGGGGTAGTTGGTGGTGTGAGGCAGTCCCATCATTTTGGCATCTTTTAGCCATCGGATAGCAGCCACCTGTCCAGCCGTTAGCCGCTTAACCACTCCATTCAGCGAACCGCGAGTGGCACTTTCGGTTTGTTCGGTAACGTATTTTACGCTCATAGTTTTGTTATTCGCGGTCGCTGATGTCGGCGTTAGAACATTGAGTCATCGTCGTCATCGTCCAGGTCTGGCTCTTGCCAATCGTCCTCGTAGTTGTAGCGGCGACGATTGAAGTGCGCCCGGTCTTCGATGGCTTTCACGAGCGCCTTTTCTTCCGGCGTGCGTTCGCCTTCCGGTTTTTCGAGCACGTCGCGATGGCGATAGCGGATTCTTTCGAGTTTCGATTTGTCGTTGAGCGCGAGTTCGGCGTTCTCCTTCGCCACCTTGTATTGCTCGACTGCCTTGTCCGCGAGTCGCGCTGCTGTCTTGCGGAGTTCATCTACGGCTTCGGGTGTTGTCGCCGAGCTTGAGGACAGACACACCTCGAAGTGGCAGTAGTCATGTGAGCGCATCACTTTCACGCTTCCGATTTGGATGTCAGGAATTTGCATACGATGTTCTAACAAATCGGTGCAGACCAACAGCCGCCGCCCTCGGCATTGGCTGCACCATTGGTTGTTTGATTGGCGGTTTGCATTTCAAAGTTCACTTCCGGCGGCTGTGGCTGACCTCATCGTTAGGTGCTTAAGGCTCCGAGCATACGGTTTTCAATGCATCCCAAGCCGTAGTGCATCCTGGGATGTATTCCTGATTCCATAGCAGGAATATCCACAAAATCATTCCCGGCATCCAAAGTGGGAAGGCGGCTATAAACAAAACGAGTTTTATCATTTTCATCTTGGTCCTTCGGTTGCGATTACTTCAGTCAAACACCACCACGCGAGCGGTTCTTCATCAGCGGCGTCGTGAGGTTTTTCACCCCAGGATTTCTTTTTACCCATAGCGACACGCGCCACATCCGCCGCCCACAAATAGCGTTCGGTCGAGCACCTAACAAATCGCTGGACCGAATGGCTATTACGCCGGTCAGTTCCAACGCTGTCTTTGCGCTCAATCGTTTCTTGTTGCATCGTGCTCATTTTACGCACCCGCCATCGGTCAGTTTTCCGTTAGCTGGCTTTGAGGCGTAGCTTACATTCATGGCACTTGAGAGCGTCTTGCATTGGTGTGACCCACTCGCCGCCGCCATCGTCTCCGCATAGCGCGATGCCGTCCTTTACCGCATGGACTACTCGCCCCGCACGCAGGAATGTTGACGGGAGTAGCCAGCTAACAACGCGCTTCAGCGAACGGCCTTTGGCCGTTCTGCTTCGCGCTCGCCGCAATTTGGTTGTCATGGTTGCATTCCTTTCTCGTGCTCAGGCCGTCGCTGAGCTCGGTCGTTAGCCGCGCCTCGCTCGCTGGCCCTCGCGGGGCCAGCGTCGGCGGCTTCGATGATTTGCACGATCCTTCGCCTACAATGTTTGTTTCCGTTAAATATGAATTTCGCACTTTCGAGCGCCATCGGGCTTGTAATATCTCTCCAATCCCAAGGAGCATCACCGAACATTTCGGCCCCGACTTGCACCACGAATGCCGCCGAATCGCTTTTCGGCGCGGCTAACGGCGAAGCTGCCAGCGCCTTGTTGCCGCTCGGCGCGGCTAACAAGTCGCTGGAGGCGGACATCGCCTGCGGCGACCCTTCAGGGAGCAAGCAACCACATGAACCGCAGTAGTGCTGCTCCAACCTTGACGTTTCAAATCCGCATTGATTACATATTTTCATTGCTTGCTCCCTTCAGTTGCCGCTCAGCTTCGCCGTTAGCCGCCTTGCGTTTGCGTTTCAGGGCGACTGTTGCTTTCTTCCAGTTTTCGCGGGCGGCGCGGCGCTTGGCCTCCGAGGTTGCCTTGCCACCGAGCCGTCCGAGAGTTTGCGCGGCCTTATTGACATGACCACTCATAGTCGGAGTCTTGTTTCTCGCCGCTCGCCAGCGCCTCGGCGATTTCGTGCGCGTCTTGGTCGGCGGCCACTATCATCCGGCTGCCATCGCCGCGGCGAATCGTTGTCTGGCCACCGCGCTCGCTCACCACATACTCGCTGTCATCCGTGTAGTATCCGTTTCCGCTTACTGTTACTTTTTTCATTTTCGTTTTTCGGCTCGGCTTACTGGGCCTCGCTCATCTTTCTGCGCTCAATATACCAAGCGGTTAGTATATCGTCAACATTTATTTTCACTTTTTTTGACCCTGTTTTATTGGGCTTTTTGATGATTTTGACGGCGGCTAACCCGGCGCTGCACAGAACTGGAGCTACGCTCCTCCAGTTGCGGCAGCGCCGGGTGCATCAATGCCAGTTTTGTAGTGGGACGCGAAATCACGATTTGCCGCTCCAGTCTGTGAGCTTGTCGTTAAGCGATGCGTTCTAGTTCGAGCACCTTTTTTACAGTTGGTCGCCACCGCTTTTTAGACTTTGGTTTCGTCCACTCATGGTCATCCCCGTAACGCTCGAAATCGGCCTTTGAGATTTCGCCAAATGCCAGCACTTGATCTTCGCAGGCTGCATGAAGGAGTATGTCATCGCCGCCGCCCACGTCCTGACAGACGCCGATTACACCTATGTCGCAAATGATTTCGTAAAACTTCGGACGGCATCGCTTAACAACTCCATGCAGGCGACGTGGAGAACAGCTTCGGGTTTGCGTTGGTTTCGATTTCATATTTACAGTTTTGGTTGTGCCGAGTCAGGTGACACGCGCCTGATGTCGGCGTTCGGCAACAGGTGCATTTCGTGCCGCCCAAAGATGTCCACGAACCACGCTTCACGGTGGCCGAATGGTCCGTTTGGTCCGGTGCAGTCGAGCGCCCTGCCACGCTCTGCCATCCTTTCCTCTGTTGTCAGTGTTGGCTTGTTGTTTGGCCAGCGTTGCCGAACCAATCGGTCCAGCGAACCCGGCGATTGCGTCTCAGTTGTATTCATGGCGTTTTGGTCGCCGGGTCGCTGACCTCGGCGTTCGGCTTCTGGAACACGATCCAATGTGATTTGAAGTGCTTCCCGTAGCGGCTGCCGTAGAGCGGCTTTTCGGGAGTTAGCGCGAGGATTTCTTTCACGCTCACCTCGTCCTCGTTCCACTTGAAAACCAGCGTGCCATTCGGCCGCAGGACGCGGAAGCATTCAGCGAATCCTTTGGCGATCATTTCGCGCCAGTTGCCCCGGAGCACTCCATACTTTTTTAGTATCCAGCTCGTGTCGCCGTTCCGCTGGATGTGTGGCGGGTCGAAGATGACGTGCCAAAAGTGATTGTCTGGGAATGGCAGCGCCGTAAAGTCGGCCACGATGTCAGGATTGACCACGATTTCGCGCTCACCGTTTTTTACCGAGCAGTCAGCGGCCAGATGAGTTTCGCGGCGGATGTCCACGAACAGCGCACGCGGGTCTTTGCGGTCGAACCAGAACATCCGGCTTCCACAAGCGGCGTCCAGCACAGAAGCCGAACAAGGCGCTGCACCCGCAATGACTGCCGCGGCGGGCGGTTCAGGCGAGGCGATAGATTTTGACGCGGCAGTCATGGGGTGAGCTTGTCGTTCGGCGCCGTCACTGGTGGTTGAGGTTGACCAGCGAGAAGAACTCGGCCCGGGTGGCCGGCGTCCCACGACACCGCCCCGTCGCGGCTCGCGTGCCTTCCGGGGTGCCCGGCTGCGAGCCCGCAGCGGACGGGCGCAGCGCCGGCCGGCACCGGCGCCAAACTCCCGCAGCGATTGATGATTCGTTCGGCTCTCACGCGAACAGCTCCGGCTGCGGCTTGTGCCAGTTGGCCAGCCTCTCGAACGACAGCACGGTCTCGCCCTTGCGCCGGCCGCCCCTCCTGCGCACGTGCAGCCCGTCGCGGCGCAGCTCGAACACGTGCAGCTTGAGGACCGGCTCGTGCGCCGTCGGGCTGACCGCCGGCGAGCCGACGTCGACCGCCTTGACGACCCGGCCGCGCACCCGGTCGGCCGGCCTGCGCCACTGGTCGCGGGGCTTGATGGTGGCGAACGGCTTGCGCTTGGCGGTCTTGTTCATGGTTTGGGCGATGTACAGTCGGCTTTGTGCTGGCCAAGGCCAGCATATCGGTCAATCCACTTTTGATCGAGCTGTCCTTTAGCTGATGGTTTCGGGGGCGGCGCGGCGGCTGCCGGTGTCGGTTTGGGCGGCTTTGGAGCCTTGGACCGGGCCGTTGGGGCGGCGACCAGCACCGGCGCGTCCTGCGCCAACGTAGGCGTTTTGGCCTTTAAAATACAGTCCCACTCCGGCTGGAGCGGCTTCAGACAATGCGGGCTGAACCAGATCCGCTCCCGGGCTGAGTTTTCGCTGTTTCCTGCGGCGGCAGCGTATCCGCCGCTCGCTTTCCATGCAACACAATCCCACTCTTGAGGCATTTGATGCTCTCCTTCGTACCCGCAGAGAGCTATTCGCAACAGCGGATTAGTTCCGTTTTCAACCGCCCACTGTTTGACTTTGTCTGAAACTCCGCGAGAGAAGTCTCCATACACATCATCGTGTCCGTCGGCATCGTAGGGCGGGTCCAAGAGAATGCCTGTCAGCCCTTGACCGAACGTCGCAGCCTTCGTAAGTACACGCGACCAATCGCCGCAGCATACTTTGGTATGGCGCATCCGTTCAGCAATCGCCCGGAACCAAGCAACTATATTTTCAGTGTTACTTTCCGAGCCACCCCCTGACCACCCGTCAGGTGCGGAACTTGCCGAATCAGCCACCCCCTGACCACCCGTCAGGTGCGGAACTTTCCGAGCCACCCCCTGACCACCCGTCAGGTGCGGTGCTGAATTTTGTTCCGTCGGATGACAAAAGTTGTCACCAATCCAACATGAGACCCCCCACATCCACCAGCCGGCTATTTTCGTGTCGTAGTAGTCGGGGTCGTTCTCCATTCGCTTGCGGAACTCCAACCGCTTGTGAAGCCACCGATGCCTGGCGTGTAAATCCGCCTCGTTAATTGGCCAGTCAGCGTGGAGTGCAGTTTCCTCCGGGGCGAACTTCATCGCACGCCAAGTATTAGCCACATAGCAATCAATATCATTCACAATCTCATTTTTGGGCTTGTGTGGTCGCCGTAGCAGCACCGCCAACGAGCCAGCGAACGGTTCGACATAATTACCAACGTCGCCGAGCCGGGACCATATAAGGTCTGCGGCTCGTGACTTTCCCCCAAACCAGACAAATGGCGTTTTCAGTTCCATCAGGCCAGCGCCTTCAACTCCTTGACCTGTTCAGCGGTCAACGGTGCCGGTTCGCCCCGATTGAATCCGCCTGTTCCTGAATCAATGTTGACCGAGATTGTGATTTGGGATGACTTGATGCCTTTGGCTGCAAGGATTTTTGCGGCGTCCTGCTTGCTGATGCCCTCCTTGCCCATCCTGCGAAGCACAGCCCCAATTGAATATCCGAACACCTTTCCAGTGACGCGACCGTTAGCACTGGCTGTTGGTTTTGTGGCTCGCGTCTTCTTGACCTTGTCGGCCTTCGGCTTCACCTTGGTTTTCTTGCTTTTGTTTTTTTTGCTCATGGTTTGTCTCTCCTCGGCGGTCAGTGGTCCGGTTAGTCTGCTGGCGTCGGCCGCCGGGAACGCCAACAAGTCCTTGAGCCGCTGCGCGAGCTGGGGCTCGGTCAGCGGCGGCTTGTCTATCAACAAGAAGTCGTTTATGCTCGCGGGCATGACGGTCGTCGCGTAGTCCGCGGTCTTGGCGATCCTGGCCAGCCCGTCCTCCACGTGGAAGACGACCTGCGCCATCCCGCCCCACATGATGCAGTCTCCGGGTCTCAGTGTCATGTTCGGCTTTTGGTTGCGCTGCTTTTGGTTGAGGAACTCCCTGAGGCCGGCCGCCCCGCGCCACGGCGTCCCGCTCCGCGTGGCTGGCCACGCTCACCGGGTCGGCGCGCTTGGTGAATATCGCCGCCTCGCCGGTCAGCTTGTTCTCCACCGCCACGGTCTTGCGGGCCAGCGGCCAGCAGAGGGCGCGGGACGATGTGGACTTCTCGACGATGTGCGGGCGCCCCTCGATGCTCAGGACGTCGCTGGGACGGAGGCGGACCAGGCCCAGCGTCGCGGCGCGGGCGTCGTGCTCGCGCTCCTCGGCGGCGGCCTCGTCGGACAGTGGCGGTCTCATTTGGTTCTCGGTTTTCGGTCGTTGTCGCCGGACTCTTTTCCTACCGGCGGTGGAAGTGTAGCAGGGAGGCGGTTCTTGGTCAACTCCATTCTGAGGTAAATTTTCTGCACATCCACCCACCAGTTGGTATCGGCGGCGTACACGCGGTTGAGCGCGGCCAGGTAGGGGCCACGGCGGCCGCCCGCCGTCCAGGAGGACCAGGCGCGCTCGCAGAGCGCCAGGCACCTCTCCCGGGCGACGGGGGCCGGAAAGCCGACCAGCCTGCCGTGGACGCGGTGCTCACACCCGTAGGGAAAGCGCACAGAGTGCTCGTGGACACGTATCGCTTCGCACAAAACAGGCCAGTCAAAATTGGTTTGCGCCGTAACGGAGATCGCGGCGATCAGCAAGGGCACGACGCCGGCTTTCAATAGGCGCGCCCGCCATTTGCGGCCGGCGTAGTAAGCCGACCACAGCTCGGGTCGGCCCATCGGCATCAGCGGACTCGGCGTATAAACGGAGTTGCGGAAAGCGTAGTCGCAGTCATTGCACATTCCGGCCGTCATCGTGGTCGCCTTGGGCATTTCCTCGGGCCTTATGGCGTCATCGCTGTTATATTCGGCGTCGCGCAGCGCGGCGAGCCTCGCTTGAACCCACTCCTCGTAGTTGCGCGAATCGCTCCTCCATCCTGAACGGTTGAGGCTTCTCGCACTCACAGCGTCAGCTCCTGCTGCGGGTCCTCGGCCCGGCCGCCGAGCCTGCGCACCAGCGCGGCGGCCAGCCCGCGCCGCTCCAGCGTGTAGGCGAAAATGGTCCGGCCGTTGGCGGCCGGCGCCTTCTCGCGGTCGGCGCGGCGGAAGGTCGCGGTGCGCCGGATGATGCCGCCGGCCCGCTTCGAAGCCAGGAACCGGAACAGGCTCCCGACGCAGTTGCGGTCCGCGGCCGGAAGGTCGGCGTGGTCTATCTCGTCGGGGTAGAACTCGCCGGCCGCCAGCGCCCGGCTCAGGATGCGCACGCCGACCTTGGCGCAGCTCGGGTTCTTCCAGATGAGCTGGTTGACCAGCACGTCGTCCAGCGCCGCGTCGGTGGCCTTGGCGGCCATGCCCTGCTCGGTCATACTCACGACGACCACCTCCCGTTCGGGAACCGGTTGTGCTCCCCGGCGGCCGGAGCCGGCGCGGCCAGGACGCCGATGAGGTGCTTGTGCGCCTCCTTGGGCGCGTCGCACAGGTGGATGAGGTTGGCGGCCTTGGCGGCCGCGGCGGCCAGCGGCGATCCCCAAGCCGCATCCTTGACCGCATTGACCAAGCGCAAGTGTGCCGCCTCGACGTGGCCCAGCCCGAGCAGCTCCGCCGCCCGGCGCAGCTCGGCCACCATCTCGGCCTCGGTCAGTTTGGTGTCCGGTCTCATTGCTTTCCTTTCCCGTAGTTGTCGGAGAACCTGAGCAGCTCGGCGCGCATTAGCTCCTCGTCGGCGTGCGTCCGCTTCCACTCGTCCTGGTCGATGAGGTTGGTCACCGCTTTGGTCACCAGCGCGGCGAGCACCTTGGGCTCCAGCGCGTCCAGCTCCCACGACGAGGTGCCGAACCTGGCCACGTACGAGCCGGCCCGTGAGTCGGTCAGCTTGGCCGGGTTCTCCGGCGGCCCGTACTTCTCGACCTGGTCCATGTTCAGCGCCAGCCGCTTGACCTCGATGCCGCGGCCGGCCAGGAACAGCGCCAGCCGGTCGTCCACGTCCCGCGTCATGTCGATGCCCGAGGGGTCATGGTCGCCGAGGTACAGGATGAACAGGCCTTTGCCGTCCTCCTGCCGGCGCAGGTAGCGCTTGGACGCCTCGTACATGGCCGAGGACGACGAGTAGCCCTTGTTGGCGGTGAACGGCACGTCCAGCTTGCGGCAGACCGGCTGAAGCACGCCCTCCAGCGCCTGCTTCTCGACCATCACCTCGACGTAGCTGGGCTGGTTGACCCAGTGGTCGATGCGGAACGAGTAGGCCGCGCTACGGACGATGTCGGCCGGCGAGTCCCAGTGGGGGTTGACCACGCACTCGCGCCCGCGGTCCTCGATGATGTCCCAGTCGATGAGCCCGGCGTAGCGGGCGTCGGACACCAGCCCGACGATGTTCTTGTAGCTGCGCTCGTTGTTGGGAATGACGGCGCGGCTCACGAGTTGGTAGTAGAGCTGCCGCACGGTCAGCTGAAAGCCGGCGGCCGCGTACTCGGCCAGGATGCCGGTGATGTGGTTGATCTTCGCCAGCGCCTCGGCGCCGAAGTTCTTCTCGATGAATTGTTCCTTCATGGTCTGTGGTGGTTGCGGTCGTGGGTTTCGAGCAGCTCGTCCTCGCGGCGGCGGTCGCGGCGGTCCTCCTCCGCCTCGGCCAGCCGCTCGGCGCGGCGCTCCAGGTCCTCGTAGTCGATGTCCGTCAGCAGGCAGCCTGGCGGAAGGTTGAAGGCGGCCATGAGGTTCATGCGGCCTCCTTCTGGCCGCGGACGGCAGCGAGCTTGTCAAGGTCGTCCTGCAACTTGGCTGCGATGTTGAGCAACTTTATCTCTGCTTCTTTGCGGTCGGTTAAACGGCGCGCAGTTCATAGTCCGCCGCGATCGCATCGGCTTGTTTCCGCGTCTTGCCCCATCTCTTCAGGTCCGCGTCGGTCAGCGCCCGTACTCCGGCGGCGGACCGCTTGAGCCCGTCCTTGGCTTGCTCAACTGTGCAGCCCAGTGTTTTGGCCACGATTTCAGGTGTATATTTCGTTTTCATTTTCGGTTTTCGGTTTTCGGGGTCGTGCTTGATTGCCCGACCTGCAATTAAGATACTCCACGACCCCAGTATACTCAATGAAAAAGAACCATTTTATTCATTTCAGTATCAAAGGTTTACGCCAGCCTCGTCAGAATTGCCACGGTTTTCTGCTGGTTTTTGTGCGCCACCTTGACGGCCTTGGCCGACCCCTCCAGCTCGCGCCAGCCGTCGCCGGGCAGCCAGCCCTCGGTCACCAGCGCGTCCTGGACCGCCTTGATCGCGGAGGCCGCGTTGTCCCAGTCGTAGGGGTTGCAGCAGTGGAGCGTGAACTCGACGCGGTAGCGGCGGCCACCGCCGCCCGCGCCAGCTCGTTCTCGCGCACGACCGCGCTCCAGTGCCGGCGCTGGTTGCGAGCCGACAGCGGCAGGAACGGGATGGTCAGCGTGATAATCTCGCCGGGCTCGGGCGGCCTCGGCCGGAACCTGGAGGCGGGCGCGGAAACTGGCGCTGGTCTTTTCAAGGTCGATGCCCATTTGCGATGTCGCGCATCAGCGCCCGCAGCCGGCGCGTCTCGGCGTCCTCGGGCGCGTGGTTCCACTGCCCCCGCGGGCACAGCAGCCCGGCGCGCCTCGCGGCGGCGGGCTCGTCCTGTATGAACGCGTGGCCGCCGGCGCAGACGCCCTTGAAGAACCGCTTGTCGAGCATCAGCGTACCGGCCTTGCCGTGGGTGTGGTGTATCTGGTCGGCGGGGTGGTGGTGGTCGTAGTGCACCGCGCACAGCGGGTTGGCCTCCAGGTACTCGGGCTTGACGACCTCGTTGTAGTAGGCCATCAGCCGCGACATGCGGCGCGAGCGGCGGCGGGGGCGCGAGCGGCGCGCCGCTGCTAGTTTGAACTTGGCGAGAGGGTCGCCGATGTAAGTCTCGTAGAGGACTCCGTCGCGCAGCACGCTGGTCACCGGCTTGCCTCCCAGCGCCGGCTCGGTCGCCCATGGCGCCGGCGCCGACTTCCGCTTGTAACCACGCAGGCTCATTGTTTTGTCCAACCTCTTCTTTCCTTGAGGTCGCGTTCAAGTGACTCGTTTATCAGTTTCGCGTGCATCCTCGCCGATTCTTCGGACCGCGCCTCAAACATAACATCTACTCCTTGCTGGCTTCCAAATCGGAGATACCACTTATCAACACCCGGACAATAAATGGCCCGGGCGAACTTGAACTCGCGATATAGGTTCATGTCTGCTCCTCCTGGTTGGGCAGCGCGGCCAGCAGCTCGTCGAAGTTGTCGTCCTCCTTGGCCGCGGCCCGCGCCGCCTTGATGTGCTTGCACCGGCGCCGGAACAGCCGCTGGTCGGCCGGCGACATGGCCGCCAGCTTTGGGCCGAGCCGCTTCTCGAAGTGCCAGCAGCCGCAGCCGCCGTTGCGCTCGTAGGTCATCAGGTCGACCTGGTAGGTGCTCCGCTCCAGCCTCCCGGGCGGCTGGCGGCCGTTGACCTCGCAGCGCCGGCACGGGTCGCCGACGCGGTAGCGCAGCGCCCGGGTCACGAAGCCGCAGCCGGGCCGGTCGCACGAGAGGGACTCGGCCTCGACGGCGAACGTGGTCAGGGAGAGGCGGGTCGCCTTCACGCCATCGCCTCCGCGATTGCGCGGCAGCTCTCCGGCAGCCTGCCGTCGTCGGTCTCCCGCTCGATGCGCGCCAGGAGCGCCCTGATGAGCTCGTCCTCGTTGCCGGCGGCGCCGACGCAGACGAACCCGTCGGACGGGGTGAACAAGCCGGCCAGCCAGCCGTTGAACCAGACCGCCATCTCGAACGGCCTGAGGTCGGCGGCCATGCAGCCGTCGGGCTCGGCGCGCACCGGCTCGCGGTGGCCGTTGGCGGCCACGACCCATAGGCGGTCGACCTGGCACACCCACGCGCCTGGGAGCTGGTTGATTTTCGAGACCTTGAGCTGTCCGGCCAGCTCGGCCACGAGCGAGTACACCACCGGCAGCCGCTTGACGTCCGGGGCGCTCACGCGACCAGCTCCACGAGTATGCGACGGCCCTGCATGGCGCCGACGCAGTTGAACACGGCCTCCAGCGCCCGCTCGACCCGCGGGCGATCCTCCTCCCGGAACGGCGGGTCCTCCTGGAGGGTAATCGTCAGCCGGCTCGCCTCGCTGGACACCCGGCGCACGTCGAACTGGAACTCGTCGAAGATGGACTCCAGCGCCCGGCCGACCGCGGCCTCGAACGGCGCCTGGTCCCACGGCTCGGCCGCGGCCTGGCGCCGGCGCACCGCCCCGTTGGCGGGCGCGGAGTGCCGCTTGTCGAGGATGACCTCCACGCCGGACAGGCCCCGCCGCGCCCCGGCCAGGGCGGCCAGGAGCTGGAGCGCCTCCAGCATCGAGCGGTGCTTGCCGAGGACCGCGCCGTAGTCGACCTGGTTGACCGAGACGGTCAGGACCGGCCGGCGCTCGGACGGCGCCAGCTCGACCCGCACGTCGCCGGGCCGCTCGCACATGGCCCCGAGCAGCCGCTCGACCGCCTGGCGGACCTCCTCCTGTGAGTCGGTGGTGGTTATCATTTCGGCAGCACCATTTTCTTTCCGTAGCGGCCCTTGATGAACTCCAGCACGTCGGTGTAGGCCTTCACCTTGCCGGCTAGCATGGCCTTCTGCCGGCCGGCCTCCTCGGTGTTCCGGGCGGCGCGGCACCGCCGCTGGTTCTTGAGCGTCCAGAGGTAGACCGCGCCGACCACTTCCTGTGATTGAATGGTCATTGCTGCCTCGCCTTCATCTTCGCCGTCATGTTCTTGAGGCCGGCCAGTGTCGTCTCGACGGCCTCGCCGCCGGCGCTGATGGTCACCTTGGTCTCGTCCTCGCCGCCGTAGGCCGCGGCCGCCGGCTCCAGTATCTCCGGCCACAGCATCTGCGCCGAGGCCTGCATTATCTGGCGCGCCTGCTGGCGCTCGATGGAGTGCTCGCCGTGCCGGGCGGCCACCGCCGTGAACCAGCCGAACTCGTGGTCGTGCGGCCGCAGCTCCACCACCGGGCGGCCGCAGGCGTCCTTGACCGGCGTCTTGCCGTCGTCCTCGAAGCCGACGCAGAAGTGCATCAGCTCGTGGTCCAGCAGCGCCCGCTGCTCCGCGGCCTTGGCCTCGGCCCACCAGTCGCCGTCGAGCGCCACCTCGCAGTCGGCGCGCCCGAGCGCCCGGTCCTTGAGGCTGGTCTTGCGGGCGATGCCGTAGGCGCGCCGGCCGTGCTTGGTCAGCGCGTGGCCGGTCTTGTCGCCCGCCTCGTCGGTCCCCGCGAACGCGAAGACCAGGTCGAAGGTGACGCGGGCGTCCAGCAGCGGCCGGTGCTCGGGGTACTTGACCAGCACCTCGTTGGCCAGGCTCCGCACGTCGGAGCCGCACTTCTTCCAGGTGGTTCCCATGGGTTCTCCTTTTTCAGTCGAGTTGCGGTTTGTCCACGCCCAGCCACTGCGGCTGGAGCGGGTGGTTGAAAGTCAGGACCTGGTGCCAGAGCGCGCCGCGCCAGAGCAGCTTGAGCCGCTCGCGCCACGTCAGCCTCCAGCAGAACGTCGCCGTCCCGGTCTCGTCGTGCTCCGAGCGGTGCGCCGGCGCCGCCAGGTACTCGGGCTGGTTTTCGGCGTAGGTCACGGTCGCCTCGGGGAATTTCACCATCTTCATGGGTTGCCTTTCGGTTGTTCGTTGTCGGTCTCAGCTAACGCGGCGCATTCTACGCGGCGCGGCGCCGAGGGTCAAGCGTTTTTTCGCCGGTCAAAACGGGACGTCGTCGCCCTCGTCCGGCAAGGCGCCGTCGTTGTCGCTCGGCTCCGGCGCCGGCTGCGCGGTTCGCGGCGGCGTCTCGGCGCCTTGGCCCTTCGGCGCCGCCCCCTCAGGCGCCCCGCCGAGGAACAGCACGCGCTCGCACACCACGCCGAGCCGGCTCTTCTTCTGGTGGGTCTGCTTGTCCTCCCACTGGTCCAGCTTGAGCCGGCCCTCGACCATCGCCTGCCGGCCCTTCTTGAGGTACTGGGCGACGTTCTCGGCGGTCTTGCCCCAGCAGTCCACGTCCACGAACACCACCTCCTCGCGCTTCTCGCCGGTGTCGGTCGTCCAGACGCGGTTCATCGCCAGGCCGAACTTGGCCACCGCGCTGCCCTTCGGGGTGTAGCGCAGCTCGGGGTCGCGGGTCAGGTTTCCCAGCAGTATCACTTTGTTCATGCTTGCCATACGTTTTTCCTTTCTTGGTTGTCGGTTGCTCAGTCCGCGGCGGTGCGCCGCATCAAGTCCAGTATCCTCGGCGGCGTCTCCTGCGCGCCGGCCCGGTGGCCGCCGTTGTTGTCCGACCGCTCCACCGACCAGTAGTGCCAGCACCCGCACGCCCGGCAGCGCCACAGCTCCTTGATCGGCGGGTGGCTGTTGGCCTCGTTGAAGGCCTTGGCCTCCGCCTCGCCATCGAAGCCCGGCAGGTTGGCCTCGTCGCATATCGGCGGGCAGCCGCGGAACCGCCTCTCCAGCGGCAGCGGCGGGCCCGGGCGGTAGCCGGTGTTCACGCGCCGGACCGGCGGCTGCGGGCGCTCGCGGCGCGGCAGGGGCGGCAGCGGCGCGTAGTCGGCGGGCTCGCGGGCCGCCGGCGTGGCGAACAGGTCCAGCTGGGTGGCTTTCATCGCTCGGCCGGCTCCTCCCCGCCGTCGGCCTTGGCGGCGCTGACGATCCTCGTGTACTCCTTGAGGAACGTCAGCGGCACCTGGCCGGTCGCGCCGTCGCGGCACTTCTCGACCCGCAGCCGGACCGGCTGGATGCTCGGCTGCCACTCGCCCTCGTTCTCCACCTTCCAGACCGTGTCGGCATCCTGGCCGATGGCCCGCGACTCGCGCAGCTTGCCGTCGTCGGTGAGCTGCGAGAGCGCCACCACCGGGATGTCCAGCTCCAGCGCCATCGCCTTGAGCCCTTTGGACACCGACGATATCTCCTGCTCGCGGTTGTCGCCGACGCCGGTCAGGAGCTGGATGTAGTCCACGACCACCAGCCGGACGCCGTGCCGCTGCCGGAGCCGACGGGCGGCGGCGCAGACCTGGCCGATGGACAGGCGGCTGGCCTGCTCGATGTGCAGCGGCGCCGACGCGAGCGAGGCGGCGGCCTTGCCCATCAGTCCGAGGTGCTTCTCGCAGACCTTGTGGAAGTTGACCCGCGCTTCTGAGCAGATGGACCGGACCACGAGCTGGACCGGCCGCATCTCGGCCGAGAACACCGCGGCCGGGACCGACTGGAGCGCGTTGTGGACCGCGATGTTGACCGCCAGCGCCGTTTTGCCGGTCGACGGGAACCCGGCCAGCACGACCATTTCGCCGGGGTGCAGCCCGTCGGTCAGCCGATCCAAGTCAGGCAGCCCGGTCGGCAGCCCGGTCAGCGCGCCGCCGAGCCGGATGCGGGTCTCTATCCGCTCGATGGCGGCCTGCACCAGCTCGCGGATGCCGGCCCCGTCGCGGCCCTGCGGCTGTATCGCCAGCACGCGGCGCTCGCAGCGGTCCAGCACGTCCTCGGCCGCGTCGGCCGAGCCATAGGCGTCCTGGATGGCCTCGGTGCAGACCGCGATTATCCGGCGCAGCACGAACTTCTCGCGCACCTGGTCCAGGTAGTAGGGCAGGTTGGCCGCGCTCGGGACCGAGTCGAGGCACTTGTCCAAGAACAGGGCCAGCGCGTCGACGTCGGCGACGTCCCGGTCCTTGAGCCACTGGCGCACCGAGACGACGTCCGTCTCCTCGGGGACCTGCGACTGGATGGCCTGCCACGCCACCTGGCAGCGGGCGTCGTAGAAGAAGTCCTTGGTGGTCACCACCTCCTGCACCGCCGGCACGCAGTCCAGCGGCGCCAGCAGGCAGCACCCGATGACCGCGGCCTCGGCGTCCGCCGCGTGCGGCGGCAGCCGGTCGAGCCGGGCCGGCCTGATGGTTCCGTTGCGGGTCATCAGAAGTTCCCTCCCACCGGGCGGTCGGCCGCCGGCCGCCGGCTCCGGGCCGCCGTCTCGTCATTGAGCTCGAACTGTATCTCGTTGAAGTGCGTGGCGAGCTGGTGGATGTCCGTCAGGCGCTGGCACCAGTAGCCGGCGGTGTTCCTCCACGCCCGCGCCACGACGTCCATCAGGTCGTCGGCCGTCGCGCCCGGCTCGTCGAGCAGCTCCTTGACGGCTTTGCCGTCGCGGCCGCCGTTGAACTTGTAGGCGCGCTTGAACTTCTTCTCATAGCCAGCTTGCCAGAGCCGCATGAAGCACTGGTGCTCGGACTCGGGCGCCGCTTGCGGCGCAAAAGTTGACGGTTCAATTGACGGTTCCTTATGGTTAGGCCCAACGGCGTTGGGGGTTGGACCCAACGGCGTTGGGGGTTTACCCTCAACGTTATTGGGGGTTGGAGCCATCCGTGAACCCTCAACGGAGTTGGGGGTTACGGTATATCGGTTCGACTTCCTGCCGGCGCTGCGCTCGACCTCGATATGGCCGGCCTTGACCAGCTTTTTGACCTGGTTTCGGACGCCTTGGTCGGTCAAGTCGCACTTCGCGGCCAGGGTCTCCATTGATGGCCAGCAGAGTCCTTGATCGTTGGCGTTGTCGGCGAGGGCCAAGAGGACGAGTTTCTCAGTGCAATTTCCGCAAGGTGTTTCCCACACACGAGCCATTATCTTGATGCTCATAGTCCCCAAAAAATCGGCCGCTGGGTTCGTGGTCAAAACTTGGGGCGGCGCCCTGCAGCCTTTCGGCTCACGAAATCCAACGGCCAAATCAAACTTGAGTCTTCCGCATTTGAGGTTTTGACGCCTCAACGCGCCGAAATTATTTGATGCCTTTCGCAACGTCAAGCCTTTTTTTTGGGCTCACCACCACGCCGGCTGCGGCGCCTGCTTGTATTCGACCGAGACCGTCCAGCCGGCGGGGTCGCGCCGCGTCTTGGCCCGGCCGCGCTTATCGCGCCCGACCACGACCGCCTGGCCGGCCTCCATCCCGAGGATGACCAGCTCGCCGCGTCGGCGGCGGGCATCCAGCTCCAGGAGGCCGTCGCCGGTCACGTGGAAAGTGGTCGCGCTCACTTGAGAACTCCGAGCGCCTTGAAGCCGATCATGATAGAGTCGGGTGTCGGTATCGGTTTATCCAGCGGCCGCCACAGGTGCAGGCATCCGGGGTGGTTGTTCACGTACTCCTTGGCCGGCGGATGGAACTGGACCACCCAGTCGTCCGGCTCGAAGAACAGGTCACGCACGGCGCACATGACCGGCCTTGACGGCCATACAGACCTTGATAAACACATTCTGCGCCATGTGCGCGGGCGGTGGCTGAGCTGATTTATGTAATGGGAACGACATGCGCCAAGCGAACAGCGCGGCCGCTACCAGCAACGCGAGCACAAATATAATTTCGAGTATCTTTACTTTCATTGGTCTCCTTTCAATTGTAGAGCAACCAAGCCAGCCATATACCCAGCAGTAAGCAGCCGACCAGGACATGCGCCCAAAAGGCGCCGCGCAGGAACGGCTTGAACTGGTGTAGGTTGATGGCGGCCACGGCCACGAACACCATGATGGTGATGTAGAACCAGGCCACCATGAACCAGACCGACGCCTCGTGGTGGCTCATGCTTTCCTCCTCGCCGCCGGGTCGAGCGGCACGCTGTCCGAGTCGCGGTCGTTATCCTCTGGCGTCCCGGCCGCCGCGACGGCGAACCGGCTCGGCGTGCGCTTGTTGAGCTTCCACGCGGCGAAGTCGCCGGGGCGCTCGGCGCACCAGCTCATGTGGACCTCCAGCCGCGCCCGGGTGACCGCGACGTAGGCCAGCCGCAGCTCCTCGTCCAGCGCCGCGCCGGCCTTGGCGCCCGGCCACGACTCGTCCTCGAACGCGGGCAGGAACACGTGGTCGAACTCCAGCCCCTTGGCCGAGTGGACCGTGCCGAGGTGGACCCGGCCCCGCGGCGGCTCGGGCTCGCGGGCCTGCGCGGCCAGCAGCAGGTCCGGCAGCGAGCATGGGAGCGGGACGCGCTCCGCCAGCCTCTTGAGCCAGTCCTGCGCCATGCGGAAGTCGATGCGGCCGCGCAGCGCGTTGCACGGGCCGCCGCCGAGGAAGTTGTGCGCCAGGTGCCGGATGTTTTCCGGCTCGGTGACGAGCTGGACGCAGTCGAGGTCGAAATTGAGCAGCGAGGAGACGCTGGTCAGCTTCTTGGCGGCCTCGGCCATCAGCCCGGCGGCGTTGCCGCCTGCCACCTTCACCAGGTTGAGCGTGATCCGGTCGTTGTGCGGCGCGCACATGGCGCGCAGCAGCGCCAGGGCCAGCCGCTCGTCGTCGCCCGGCTTCTCCGGCCGCGCCTCCAGCTTGACGCCGAACGGAAGCAGGGCGGCGCGGAACAGCTCGACCTGCCGGTTGTAGCGCAGCAGGACCGCCGTGGTGGCCTCCGGCGGCAGCGCGGCGATGGCGCACGCCACCGCGCTCACCTCGCTCGCGGCGTCAGGCATGGCCGTCAGCCGCACCGCGCCCTCGGGGGCGCCTGTGGCGCAATCCTGGCGCGGTAGCAGGCGGTTGGCGGCGGCGACCACGGCCTGCGAGGACCGGAAGTTGACCGACACCGGCGCCTGGACGAAGCCGGGGTCCATGGCAGCCCGGTCGAAACCGGCCACCGAGGAGCCGCGGAAGCCGTAGATGGCCTGCCGCCGGTCCCCGACGTAGAACCGGGTCTGGACGGCCAGCGCCCCGTAGAGGCGCTCGTCGGCCGGCGCCGAGTCCTGGTACTCGTCCACCAGCAGGTGCTTGAACGGCGCGACCTCAGGGTGCATGGCCAACAACCGGCAGCCCATCGCCAGCAGCGCGTCGTAGGACAGCTCGCCGGACTGGAGCATCTGACGGATGAACTCATGGGCGACGATGTGGCCGGTCGAGACCGGGTAGTTGTCAACCTCGAGCAGCATCGAGACGAACCCCTTGATGGCTTTCATGCTGGCCTTGACCTTGAACGACTTGGCGAGCGCCTCCAGCGCCGCGTCGGACTCCTCCTCGGACATGACCGTCACCTCGGGCGGCAGGCCGACCAGGTGGCCGTGCCGGCGCAGCAGCTTGAGGCACAACGCATGAATTGTTCCACAATGACCGAGGCGCACAGGATGCGTCTCGCAGGTCAGCGAGTGAAACGCGCCCGGTTCAACCATAGTTCCGTGCGGCGTCTGGTAGGATGACGGTGGCAGGAACTCGGCAGTTGCGGTCATGTGAGCGCGCTTGCTCTCCTCGACACTGGCGAGGCGGTCTTGAAGCTCCTTGGCGGCGGCATTGGTGAACGTAACGACGCAGAGGTCGTCGGCACTCGCTCCTTGATCCATCAGCCATATGGCGCGCTCGACGAGCACACGGGTCTTGCCGCTGCCTGCTGCTGCGGCGCACAGCGTCCGCGGCGCTGAACTGTGGGCGGCGGCGAGCTGCTGGGAGGTTAAATTCATATCTTGCCTTTCGGTTGTCGGTTTTCGGTTGTTTCGCGGCGCATTGTAGCCGGCCCCGCGGCGGCGGTCAAGCGTTTTTTCTCAGGTCGAAGTGAAGCTGAACCACCCGGCGCTCCCGCCGGCCATCTGCCGCACGGTCAACCCGCCGGGCATCCTGTGCTCGACCGGCTCGACCTCGTAGCCCGCCAGCAGCGCGAGCATGCGCTCGCCCTTCTCCAGCGCGGCCTCGGAGGCGGCGGCCTGCCGGCGGTGGTCGGCCGCGAGGTTCCGCAGCGCCTCGGCGAGCACGTTCGGACCGGCCTTGGCCTTGACGCGCCCGGCCAGCTTGTCCAGCCGCGCCGCTTCGGCCCTCGCCGCCCGCGCCTGCTCCTTGAGCTGGCGCATCTGCGACGCCACGCTGGCCCTCGCGGCGTCCAGCGGATCCATGTGGTCGGCGCAGTTCGCCGCGCACTGGAGGAACAGGGTCACCACCTCGCGCACCAGGTCGTCGGGCCGCGGCGGGGAGGCGTCGCCGGTCTCGTCGTACCGCTTCCGGCGCGCCGGGTCGCTCAGCACCATGTAGGCGCCGTTGACCCGGCGGAACTCCTCGGGGTCGCCGCCCGCGTCCGGGTGCGTGCGCTTGGCCGCCCGGCGGTGCGCTTTGCGGACCTGCTCTGGCGTCGCGTCACGCGCCACGCCGAGCGCCGCGTAGGGGTCGTCACTTGGCTTTGTCATGGCGGAGTCGGTGATGAAAGAATATCTGCTCAGCGACGTGCCTGGCGAAGGCGTCCACGGCCGCCATGTCGTCGGCCAGCAGCACGAGCTCGTCCACCTCGAACACGACCTTGTAGTGGTGCGCGGCTCGCAGGTGGCCGCATTGGACGCGCATCAGCGCGACCGCGGCCTTCTGGTAGCGCTCGCGCTCCTCCTCAAGCGCCGCGGTCGCCGCCACCCTCGCGGCCAGCGCCTCGGCCCGCACCTCGGACGGCAGTACGAACAGCCGCCGGCGGCGGAGGCGGGAGAGGGATTGAAGCAGTTTTTTTCACTTGGCGAGGTCTCCTTCCCAATGCGCGCCGGCCGGCAGTTTTATTTTGAGCAGTCTTGGCCTCCAGTCTGGCAAGTAGCCGACTGTCATTTTCTGAACCCAGCCAGGCTCGTCGGCCTGCTCGGCGGGTATTATACCGGCGACCATACCACTCGACTTTCCTGGCAGCTCCAGCGAGTGGATAATGCCCTCCAGGCCGTTGGCGAAGCACAGGCCGTTCTTCAGCGCCCACTCTTTGCAGGCGGCGTAGTTCTCAAGCGCGGTGGCGTAGCTGCCGGACTCGAACACGACGGTCGACAGCAACGCACCATCCACGGCTTCGATATCGTTGTTCATCGGTCTCCTTTCACCTCAACCTCCAGCACATCCGGCGGCGCGTCTTTGAAGTAGGCGCCCATCGGCTCCACGTCCACGAGGATGGCCTGGTCGAGTTTGTTTTGTTTTATCAGATCGTCGAGCCGGCACAGCAGCGCGACCTTGTTGGCGCGGTCCAGCCGCGAGAGCTCGTCGAGCACTACCAGCCGCAGCGGCGCCTTGGCGGCCAGCCCGACCGACAGCGCGCAGTAGAGCAGCGCCTTCTCGGTGCCGCTCATCGTCCGGTGGCTGGGCCCCTTCCCGCGCAGCACCACCTCGCCGTCCACGAACTCGACCGGCGCGGGCAGGATGCCGCCGCACAGGTCGTTGCATAGGTCGAGCAGCGGCCCGACCGACCGCTTGACGCACTCGGCCAGCAGGTCGCCGAGCAGGTCCCGGAGCGCCTGGCCGACCTCGGCCTTGGCGTCCAGCTCCTCGGCCCTCTCCCTGGCCTGCTGCGCCTGCCGGGCGCTCGCGGCGTCGGCCACGGCCGCCCGGTGCGCCTCGTCGGCCTCGCCCAGCGCCTTCGCCGCGGCCTCCCGCCTCGCCTTGGCGGCGTTGTGCGCGTTCCCCGCGGCCATGGAGGCGGTCTCCAGCGCCGGGAGCCTGGAGTCGGCCTCCCGCGCCGGCGCGGCCCTGTCCTCGCGCTCCTTGAGCGCCGCTAGCTCGCGGTCCACCGCCGCCAGCCGATCGCGGTGGCTGCGGACGCCCTGCCGATGAAGCGCCTGGTCCTCCACGCGCTTGTCGGCCTCGCGCTTGGCCTTCAGCGCCGCGTCGTAGAGCGGCTTGAGCCTGGCGGCTTCGGCCTCCGCCGCGTCCCGGTCCTTGGTCAGTGACGCCAGTACGGCGTCCTTCCAACCCTTGGCCCTGGCCTTGCAGGTCGGGCAGCACTCCAGCCGGTCGAACTCTTCGACGGCCCTGCGGGCGCGGTCCAGCGCCTGCTTGGCGGCTGCCAGCTTCGAGTTGGCGTCGGCCAGCGCCGCGGCCTCCCTGGTGTTCGACTCCTCAGGCCGCTCGACGTCCTCGCGCTGGAGCCACTCGGCCAGTTCGGCCCGCTCGGCCGCCAGCCTGGTGCGCGCCGACTGCTCTTGAGCCGTCAGCGGCGTGTAGCCGGCCGCCTGCGCCTTGGCCTGCTGGAACAGCCGCTCGGCCACGGTGAAGTCGTCGAACGCCGACCGCTCGGCGGCCACGGCCGCGGTGTGGTCCTCCATCGCCTTGCGCTTCCTGGCTTCCACCAGCCCGAGCGCGGGCGCGTCCTGCCGCAGCGCCGTCGTCCCCAACGCGGTCTGCCGCATGGTCTTCGCGGAGGCCTTCGCCTCCTTGGTGGTGGTAGCGACCTGCTCGACGAGAGCCTCCAACCACTCCTGCACCGTCAACTTGCAGTCGCCACCATCGAGGCCGGCGTCGCCCCACGACTGGCGAACATTATCGGCAAGCTCGTTGACCGCCTTCTCGTGCGCCTCGGTGTGTGGGTCGCACTTGACGTTCTTGAGCGCGGCCACCACGACGTCCGGCCTGACCTTGTCCAGCGGCGGCGGCGGCAGGGCCTTGAACAGGAACCTGGTCCGCTCCCGGGCGCTCAGCTCCAGGAACTCGTTCGTGCAGAACAGCAGCGCGGGCGCCTCCAGCCCGCCCTCGAACGTGGTGGAGACCTTACCCTTCCTGTCCCGCGCCCACTCGGCGCCGGCGAACGATCCGTCGTCGGCCTCGCACTGCACCGTCAGCGGGTTGCCCGACGCCAGCCCCTCGAACACGTCGCGTGGCGCCTCGAACGCGCCGGGCACCTTGTGCGTCAGGGCCAGGGCCAGCGCCTCGACGCGGGTGGATTTTCCAACAAAGTTTTTGCCGTGCAGCAGGGTCACGGCAGCCAGCGGCTGCTCGAATGATGAGCCCTTCAAACTAACAGCGGATATACTGCGAAGTTTCATGTTTCCTTTCGGTTGTCGGTTTCAGTTTCCAGCGGGCGGAATGGTAGCGTACGCCGCACGCCGGGTCAATGTTGTTTTTGAAATGATTCGTTCACCATATCGGCGAAGTGGTCGCGTGACTTTTTAATGAAGGCATCCCGCGCAGCAGCCCGCGCAGCAGCCCGCGCAGCATCCCACGCAGCATCCAGCGCAGCATCCCACGCAGCATCCAGCGCAGCAGCCCGCGCAGCAGCCCGCGCAGCAGCCCGCG
>Ga0335083_10000569_pt1 | contig 54990 bp, 52 predicted proteins | sample Lox_Sample_42_FD_206716 | JGI IMG/M metagenome (GOLD analysis project Ga0335083, IMG submission 206716) | Soil microbial communities from Loxahatchee National Wildlife Refuge, Florida, United States - Lox_Sample_4.2 | ecosystem: Environmental > Terrestrial > Soil > Wetlands | place: USA...
ACGACCGCGCTCTACCTGGTGCTGGCGGAGTCGGTGAAACGCTGGTTCTTCCGCCGCTTTCCGCCCGATGCCGTCAATGCACCATGAAGATCGGAAGGCTGGGATGCGAGACGATGCTGCGCGTCACGCCGCCGAAGATCGATTCGAACAGCCGGCTGGTGCCGTATCCGCCCACCACCAGCATGTCGCAGCCGGTGCAGGCCTCGAGCAGAACGTCGGCGACGTTTCGCGCGCCCGCCTCGATGAGCCGTTCCTTGCAGGCAACGCCGTGCAGCGCGAGATACTCCTTCGCCGCGGTTATGCGCTCCGGCCTTTCCGGCAGATGCGAGATCGACAGCAGCTCGACGCGCTGCGCTTCTTCCAGATAAGGGATCGCCGCGATCAGTGCGTTGGCGGCGGCACGGCCTCCGTCCCAGCCGATCGCGATTTTCGAGAACGCGCGCTTCGGCGGTGTCTCCGCCGAGAGCAGCACCGGCCGCTCGACACCGGTCAGGATGCGTACAAACGCTTCTTGTGCGTCGGCATTGTCGCTGTCGACGATGGGTGGGATCACGACAAGATCGCAGAGAAACGCATCGTCGGCGAGCACCTGCGCGAGGTGCCCCGTCGTCTCGCGGTAGGCGGCGGCGACGCCGCCTTCCTTCTTGGAGCCGTTCGCGATTTTGACGCCGGCTTGCTTTGCCGCGGCCCCAAAGTTGGCTTTGGCGGCACGGGCAGCCTTCTGGTTCACATCGGTTGCGGTATCGACCATCTCCTGGACCAGTTCCGGCGGCAGCGGCATTTCCGAATAGGGTATCACCTCGCGCGGATCGCGCGCCGCGAACAGCGCCTCGACATGCGCGCCGAAAGGCCGCGCCGCGGCGAAGGCGGTCGCGAGTGCGGTCGCGTCGCGGCTTGAACCGGAGACGGGGACAATGACCTTGGCGATCTTCATCGGCGGAACTCTCTTGTACCCGCGCCATGAAAATCCCCCACATGTCCGCTTACATTGAGGCAGCGCAATTTGACCTTGTAGGTGCCGCTTAAGGAGTTGGCCATGAGGGCAATGGTTTTCCGATCGGCGCATGACCCGCTGGTCCTCGACGCCGACAAACCCGTTCCGCGTCCGGGACCGGGCCAGGTGCTGATCCGGATCAACGCCTGCGGGGTGTGCCGGACCGACCTGCATATCGTCGATGGCGAACTGGCCGATCCCAAGCCCGCCATCGTGCCGGGCCATGAAATCGTCGGCACCGTCGAGGAAGTGGGCGACGGCGCGGGCGGATTTTCGCGCGGTCAGCGCGTCGGCGTGCCCTGGCTCGGCTGGACCTGCGGCGTGTGCGGCTATTGCCGCTCGGGCCGCGAGAACCTGTGCGACAACGCGCGCTTCACCGGCTACCAGATCGACGGCGGCTACGCCGAATTCTGCGTTGCCGATGCGCGCTATTGCTTCCCAATTCCGGCACAGTTCAGCGATATCGAAGCGGCGCCGCTGCTTTGCGCCGGACTGATCGGCTATCGCGCGCTGAAACTCGCAGGCAATCCGAAGCGCCTGGGAATGTATGGCTTCGGCGCCGCGGCCCATATTGCCGCGCAAGTGGCGAAACACCGCGGACAGGACGTCTACGCCTTCACCAGACCCGGTGACCGCGCGGGCCAGAACTTCGCCCGGTCATTGGGTGCCGTCTGGGCAGGCGGCTCCGACGCCGCGCCGCCGCAGCAATTGGACGCCGCGGTGATCTTCGCGCCGGTCGGGGCGCTGGTTCCCGCAGCGCTTGCGGCCATTGCGAAGGGTGGAACCGTCGTCTGCGCAGGCATCCACATGAGCGACATTCCGTCGTTCCCTTACAGCCTGTTGTGGCAGGAGCGCACGCTCCGTTCGGTCGCCAATCTCACCCGCGCCGACGGGGAGGAATTTCTCGCGCTCGCGGGCCAGATGCCGCTCAAGACGACGACGCGGAAGTTCGCGCTGGCAGACGCCAACATCGCGCTCGATGCGCTGCGCAAAGGAACGATCGAAGGCGCGGCCGTGCTCGTGCCCTAGTGCGCCAGCAGCACCGGCATTGTCGCGGCGGAGAGAACGTCGGCCGTGGCGCCGCCGAAAAAGGTTTCGCGCAAATGGCTGTGGCCATAGCCGCCCATCACCATCAGGCCGGCACCGAGCTCGGCCGCCTTTGCGAGCAAGGCCGCGCCGACACCGTCTTTGCCGCAGGGCACGCTGACATGCGCGCACTTCAAGCCGTGGAGCTGAAGATAGGTCTTCAATTCGCCGATCGCGCCATCTGCGTCACCGCCGTCGATGACGATCGCGGTAATGGCGCGCGCGCTTGCCAGGAGCGGCGCCGCTGCCTGCACGGCGCGGGAGGCAGAGACGCTGCCGTCCCAGGCGATCGCGGCTGCGGCTTCCGGATTGAAACCGCCGTCGGGCCTCGAGACGAGAACGGGCTTCCCGCCCTGAACCAGCACCCGCAGGAACGCGTCGCGGACGTCGACGAAGCCGTCGGCCATGAGTGGCGGGAAGACGACGAGATCGCAAAGACGGGTGCGGCGCAGCATCAGCTCGGCCAGCGTTCCCATTTCCTCGTGCAGAACGCACGAGGGCGTGTGCGTTCCGCTCAGATTCAGGCCGTGCCGCTTTGCGTCGCGCCGTATGGTCTCGACAGCCGCCTTCCTTTGCACGGTTGTCAGCTGCTCCTGGCCGGCGATCATCGCATGCAGCGCCTCGGAGGTGAACGGCACGCCGACGGCAGGCACGGCCCGCGCGGGGTCGGGATAGGCGAACACCGCCTCCACCTGCGCGCCGAACGCCTTTGCCACGGCGAAAGCCGTCGCGACTGCGGCCTCGTCGACAGCCGCGCCGGATACCGGAACGAGGATCTTCCCAATGTCCATGAGCGGCATTTTGCGCTCCCGGCAACGGGGCGAAATGCGGGATGCTACGGATGCCCGAGCGTCAGCGTCGCGCGGATGACGCCCGAGCCTTGCGTTGCCAGGCCGAAGCCCAACTCGCGCGCCAAGGCCAGCATCGGCGCATTGTCGGCGAGGATATTGCCGAAAATCTCGGCCGTCCCGCGGCGGCGCGCCTGCTCTACGATCTCGTGCAACAGTAGCCGCCCCAGACCGCGGCCCTTGAGATCGCTGCGCACGATGACGGCGAATTCGGCCTTCGCGTTGTCGGGATCGGCGGCGAAACGCGAGACGCCGAGCACCTCCGCACCCTGGAACAGCACCAGTGCCATTTCGCGGTCGTAGTCGATCTGGGTGAGGCGCGCGAGCATCCTGGGCGCCGGCTCGCGCATCGGCGTGAAGAAGCGCAGGCGCACGTCCTCGGGCGTGAGCCGATTGAAGAACGACGCGAAAGCCGGCGCGTCTTCGGGACGCACCGGCCTCAACAGGCAAGGTCCGAATCCGGGAACCTCCTCCACGCGCTCCAGGGCGCGCGGATAGGGCACGACGGCCAGACGTTCGCCCACGGAGCCCTTCGCCGGCGCCACCCGTACGCGCGCGTCCACCGCGATCGCGCCCTTGTCGTCGGCGAGCAGCGGATTGATGTCGATCTCCACGATCTCGTCGAAGTCGCAGATCAGCTGAGACAACTGCAGCATCGCATCGACGATGGCCGGGAGATCGGCGGCGGGTTGATCGCGATAGGCCTGCAAGAGCTGCCACACGCGGGTGCGGGAAATCATGTCGCGCGCCAGCACGGCATTGAGCGGCGGCAGCGCCAGCGCGCGGTCTGCGATGCGTTCCACCGCGGTTCCGCCATGGCCGAAGAGCAGGAACGGGCCGAAAGTCGTATCCACCGCCATGCCGAGAATCAGTTCCTGCGCGCCCGGGCGCCGCACCATCTCCTGCACCAGGAAGCCGTCGATGCGCGCATCCGGTTTGGCCTTGCGCACCCGTGCATCCATGTCCTGTGCCGCGATGCGCACCGCCTCGGCATTCGCCAGATCGAGCGCCACGCCGCCGACATCGGATTTGTGCGTGATGTCGGGCGAGACGATCTTGAGCGCGGCGCCGGCGCCGAAATCTTTCGCGATGCGCGCCGCCGCTTCCGCACTGCCCGCGATAGCCGAGCGTACGATCGGGATGGTGTAGCTTTGAAAGACCTCCTGAACCGCCAGGGGATCCAGCCAGCCGCCGCCCTTCGCCAGCGCGGCATCGATGGCACGGCGCGCGCGCGCAATGTCCGGATTGCCGTCGGCTTGCGCCGCCGGCACTTCCATCAATTGATCCTGCGCGCGGCGATAGCGCACAAGGTGCATAAATCCGCGCACCGCCTTTTCCGGCGTATCGTAGGTCGGAATATGGGCCTGCGCGAACAGATGCCGCGCAGCCTCGGCTTCGGTAGCGCCCAGCCAATTGGTGAGCAGCGGACGGCGCCGTCCCGCGTCCGTAGCGATGACGGCCTGCGCGGCTTCCAGGCCGGAGGCGACCGCGGTCGGGCAGTGCAACGCCAGCACCGCATCGACATGCGGATCCTGGAACAATATGTCGAGAGCGGCGGAATAGCGCGCGCCCGGTGCGTCGCCGATGATGTCGACCGGATTGGCATGCGACCAGGTCGCGGGCAACACGGCGTCGAGCTTGGCGCGGCTTGCATCCGAGAGCGGCGCCAGCGCTCCGCCATGTTCGATCAGCGCATCGGTCGCCAGCACGCCGACGCCGCCCCCATTGGTGAGAATGGCAAGGCGTTCGCCGTCGATCCTGGGCGCCATGCCCAGGGTTTCGACCGCATCGAAGACCTCGTCGAGATCGAAGACGCGCAGGATGCCGGCGCGGCGGAACGCGGCGTCGTATACGGCATCATTGCCGGCAAGCGCGCCGGTGTGCGAAGCGGCGGCGCGGGCGGCAGCAGCCGCGCGTCCGGCCTTGATCGCGATGACAGGCTTCACGCGCGCCGCGGCACGGGCGGCGGAGAGAAACTTGCGCGGCTGCGTCACCGCTTCGATGTAGAGAAGGATCGAGCGCGTCGCCGTGTCGTTGGCCAGATAATCGAGCATGTCGCCGAAATCGACGTCGCTCATGTCGCCCAGCGACACGAGATGCGAAAAGCCGATGCCGCGCGCCGTCGCCCAATCGAGCACCGTGCTGACCATCGCGCCCGATTGCGCGACGAAAGCGACCTCTCCCTTGAGCGGCGCCCCCGGCGCGAAGGACGCGTTGATTCCCAAGGGCGTGGAAAGCACGCCGATGCCGTTGGGCCCGACGATCCTGAGCAGATGCGGCCGCCCAGCCGCCAGCATTTCGGCCTCGAGCGATCTGCCCGTCTCGTTGCCCGCATCGCGGAAGCCGGCGGTGATGACGATCGCACCGCGCGCGCCGCGCTTGGCGAGATCGGCGATCAGGCCGGGCACGGTCGGGGCCGGCGTGCAGATCACGCCGACGTCCGGCACCGATGGCAGCGCGGCCACGTCCGGGTAACACGGCCGTCCCGCGACCCTGGTCTGCTTCGGATTGACGAACAGCACTTCGCCCGAAAATCCCCCGGCGATCAGATTGCGCGCGACCAGCGTGCCGATCGCGCCCGGCCGTTCGCTCGCGCCGATCAGGGCGATGGATTTGGGCGCGAAAATCGCATCGAGGTTGCGGATCGTCATGGCGCGAGACTGCCCCGGAAGCGGCGCCCGTTCTACCGGAAAGGATCAGAAATGACGGTCGACCGCCTCGCGGACTTTGGCAAGGTGCGACTGAACCACGTCGGCGCGGATTCCCGGAACGACGCCGCCGAAATGGACGTGATCCACGACTTCCAGCCCGCAGACCGCAGCGAAATACTTGTCGAACAACTGCACGGCCGCATCCCAGTTCCCCGTCCCGCGCATCCATTCGGTGGGCGCGCCCGAGGACGTGAAGCTGATCATCTTGCGGCCCGACAGCAGCGGGGCGTTGGCCCCGCGTCCGGAACCATAGGCAAAGCCGATACCGAACACGCGATCGATGTAGCCCTTGAGCATGGCAGGCTGGGCGTAGAGCCAGAAGGGATAGACGAAGACGAAAACCTGGGCGTCGGCCAGAATCCGCCGCTCCTCCAGGACGTCGCGCCCCGGAGAGAAGCCGGACGGTCCCACCATTTCCGTCGCGTCAAGGCTTGGCGCGAAATTCATGCGGTAGAGATCGCGCAGGATGGCGCTATGCCCCCGGTTCACGGCGGCTTCCGCATATGCCCCGGCGACGGCCATGGTGAAGCTTTGGGCCTTGGGATGGGCGGCAATGATGGCGTGTTTCATGGGAACGCATTGGAACCACGAGATATTCTGGTCCACGCTTAACGGCCGAACACTGATTTGGCGCAAATTTCCGCGTTGCCCCTGATGCAGGCCCTTGATTGAATGGGGGCAAAGAAATCGAGGGCAAATGCCCAGCACCGACGTCCTGTTCCAGGCACTGATCGCGACCTCTGTCGACGGGATCATCATGATCGACGAGAAGGGGCTGGTGCAGGTCTACAACAAGGCCTGCGAACAGATGTTCGGCTACACCGCGCAAGAAGTGATCGGCCAAAACGTCAACATGCTGATGCCTTCGCCCTATCACGCCGAGCACGACGGCTATCTCAAGCACTACCGCGAAACCGGTGAGAAGCGAATCATCGGCATCGGCCGCGAAGTTCTCGGCCGCCGCAAGAACGGCACGACCTTCGCCATGTACCTCTCGGTCGGAGAAGGCGTATTTCACGAGCACCGCATCTTCCTGGGCATCCTGCACGACATTTCCGAGCGCAAGGCGAGCGAGAGCCGCATCCAGGAACTGCAAAAGGAATTGCTCCATGCGACGCGGCTGACCGCGACCGGGCAGCTCAGCGCGGCGCTGGCACATGAGCTGAACCAGCCCCTCACCGCAATTCTCAACTACATCGGCATTCTTCAGGACGTCGCGGCGCAGGACAAAAGCCAGAGCGGCGACATGCTGCGCGAGCTTTCAGGACGCATCTCCGAGCAGACCGCGCGCGCCGGCGAAATCATCCGCCGGATACGCGGTTTCGTCGCCAAGCGCGAACCCGACCGTGCGAGCCAGGACCTGAACGGCGTGGTGAAGGAGGCTGTCGCCCTTGGCTTCGTCGGCGCGTCCGACGCCAGCGTGAAACTGGAGAACAAGCTCGCGGCCGATCTGCCGCCGGTCTTCATCGACAAGGTGCAGATCCAGCAGGTGATCATCAATCTTGTGCGCAACGCGGTCGAGGCCATGCAACAAAGCTCCAAGCGCCAGCTCACGATTTCCACGCAGCGCGACGGCGAGGGTTTTGTGCGGGTGCGCGTCGCGGACACCGGGCCCGGCCTCGCGCCCGATATCGCGGCGTCGCTGTTCCAGCCCTTCGTCACGACCAAGGCGCAGGGCCTTGGAATCGGGCTTTCGATCTGCCGCTCGATCATCGAGTCGCATGGCGGCAAGCTGTGGATGAAACCCAACAAGGGCGGAGGCGCCGTGTTCCAGTTCCGCCTGCCCGTCGCGGACGACGCAGGGGATGGCGATGGCAAGTGAAGCCAATGTGTTCGTCGTCGACGACGATGCGGCGGTGCGCGATTCGATCGCCCTGTCGCTCAAGCTGGCGGGGCATAAGGTCGAGGAATTCGACTCTGCTTTGGCGTTTCTCGACCGCGGCGGCGCGCAGCGGACGGGCTGCCTGGTCACCGACATCCGCATGCCGGAAATGGACGGGCTGGAACTTCAGGAAGAACTGGTGCGCCGCGGCTCCAAGCTCGCCGTGATCGTGATCACGGGCCATGGCGACGTGCCGCTGGCCGTCAGGGCGATGCGATCCGGTGCGGTCGATTTTCTCGAAAAGCCATTCTCGCGCGAGGTCATGCTCGCCTCCGTTTCACGGGCGCTGCAATCGGCCGAAAGGCCCGGCTCCGACTCCAAAGGCCAGGAAGTGCGTGAGCGGCTGAATTCGCTGACCCCGCGCGAGCGCGAGGTTTTCGCGCTGGTGGTGGCGGGCAAGCAGAGCAAGGTCGTGGCCTATGAACTCGGCGCGTCGCCGCGCACGATCGAAGTCCATCGCGCGCGCATGATGAAGAAGATGCAGGCCAGCAATCTCCAGGATCTCGTGCGCATGGCCATCGCGGCCGGCGAGGATTTTTCCGCCTGATCTTGTCCCAAATCAAAGGCACGGAACCGATACCGCGCTAGGACCGGCACGTCGTCAAAGAGGCGATCTGTGCCGTGCCACCCAAGAACATCTGCATCGTCGACGACGACAGCGCCGTACGCGAGTCGCTCAGGATGGTACTCGAACGCGCCGGTTACGAGGTGCGCTGCTATGCGAGCGCGCGAATTTTCCTGAGCCAGGCCGATATGGCGCAGTGCGGCTGCCTGCTGGTCAACCAGTTCATGCCGGAAATGACCGGCATCGCCCTGCTCGAGTTGCTCAAGACTCGGGCAGTCCGTTGTTGCGCCCTTCTGGTGACCGGCGGGAACGTGGCGGAACTCGCGCCCTACGCTCTTGCCGCAGGGGCAATGGCTGTTCTGGAAAAGCCCTTGGGCGGCAAGGAGCTTTTCGCCTGGATCGAGCGCGCGATGAGTTCCACGGCCCCCGGGCATACGTAGTTCTCCTTACGCGTTCATGCGAATTTCGCCGCGCCGGGCGTCGGGACACATTGCTCATGCTTTCAGCGTGAGGACTTCCCAATGTCGTATGCCGGACAAGCAATCCAAGCCGCCCCTTTCTTCCCCCGTTCAGCCACGGCGGTGCCCGACAACGAGTTGGGAGGTCCCGCCGAACTCGAGACCGCGGGTACGGTCTGCGACTTCTCCAAGGGCGAAACGATCTTCAACGAAGGCGATCTCGTCGACGCGTCCTACAAGGTCGTCAGGGGCGTGGTCCGCTTGTGCCGCCTCAGTTCCGACGGCCGCCGCCAGATCGCGGGCTTCCGTTTGCCGGGCGACCTGATCGGCATCGAATCGAACGGCGAATACGACATGACGGCCGAAGCCGTGCGCGACGTGGTCGCGGTGCGATATTCGAAGGCCCGCCTCGACCGGCTGTCGCATGAGAAGCCGGGCGTGCGCGACCATCTGCTGTCGCATCTCTGCCGCGACCTGCGCTCGGCGCAGGAGCACCTGATCACCCTGGGCTGCCAGAGCGCCGTCGAGCGCGTGGCTTCCTTCCTTTTGCAGCTGGCACGGCGCGCCGGAGTCGCCGATGGCGGCGTGATCGACATGCAGCTCGGCCGCCAGGACATTGCCGACTATCTCGGACTGACGCTCGAGACCGTCAGCCGCACCTTCACCGAACTCACGAACCGCGACCTGATCGCGACACCGAAACGCCGCCACGTGCAGATCAAGAACAGGGCACGGCTCAAAGCGGCTGCCATCCCCCTGCATTGATCGAAGCGATGATGACCCGGGAGGCGAACATCATGTCTGCCGAGAGCATCGCGAGACGCCATTTCGGCGACGCGGTCGCCGAAGCCATGGCCCAAGGGTATGATCCCGACAGCCTGGCGCGCTATATGCTCGGGCTGGTGGTGTCGAAATATCTCGAACAACGGACGGTCGACGATGTACGCTCGGAACTCCTCTTCGTCGCCGAGAACTGCGACCCAAAGACCGACTTCGCCTTCATGCGGCCCTAGAGTTCTGCACGCGATCGCCATTGTATCGGCCGTCGCCGCCGCAGGCGCATCCGCGGCTCAGGCGGCGGATAAGGCCGCGCTGGGCAAGCAATATGCGGTCGAAGCCTGTTCGGCCTGCCATCAGGTCCAGCCCATGCAGGAACCGCCGCCGGCCGTGCATGACGCGAATTCGGATGTCGACGTGAAAGCGCCGAGCTTCATGCAGATTGCCGCCACGCACGGCACCAACGCCGCCTATCTGCGCAAGCACATCACCGATCCCGAATGGCCGATGCGCCAGCAGGAACTCGACGACTATTATCTGAACGACATCATCGCCTATATCGAATCGCTCGCACCGAAGACCAAGACAAAGCACTAGAGTTCTTCGATCGAGACCTGCTCGAACAATTCCTTCGCCTTTGCGGCGGCGCACAGTTCCGTTCCCGGCGCGAGCAGGGCGGCGCTGCCCGCCGCAACCGCCATGCGGAAGGCGGTTTTCAGATCGCTTTCCTTCGCAAGCATCGCCGCCAGCGCGCCGAGAAAGCTGTCGCCCGCGCCTACGGTGCTGACAGGGACGATCTTCGGCGCCGAAGCGGCGAGCGCGATGTCGCGACCGACCAGCAGCGCGCCTTCTTCCGCGAGCGACAGCGCCACCAACTCGACCCGCCCTGATTGGACAAGCCCGCGCGCGGCCGCGAGGCGCGAAGCACGATCCGGCAGAGGCGTCCGCGCAAGACCTTGAAGCTCGCGCAGATTGGGCTTGATCAGCATCACGCCGGCAGCGAGCGCGTTCGCGAGCGGCGGACCCGAGCTGTCCAGCGCCAGCCTTGCGCCCTTGGCGTTCGCGATCTGCGCGACACGGGCATAGAAATCGTCCGCCATGCCCGGCGGCAGGCTGCCGCTCGCCACCGCGAGCGCGTCCGGAACAAGCCGCGCACCGAACACGGTCAGCAGCCGCTCTTCTTCTTCGAGCGACATCTTTGGCCCCGAGAGCACGAAGCGATACTGGCGGCCGCTCTCCGTCTCGTTCACGGTCACGTCTTCGCGCGTGTTGCCGGCGATCGGGACCATCGCGCTTGCGATGCCTTCCGTCGCCACAAGCTCCGCGAGATAGGACCCGATCGGGCCTCCGGCCGGGAACACCGCCAACGGCTTTGCCCCGAAACGGGCCGCGACCCTGGCGACATTGATGCCGCCGCCGCCGGCATCGCGCCGCTCGCCGGAGCAGCGCAGTTTGCTGAACGGCCGCAAGACTTCGACCGACGCCGACAGGTCGAGCGCCGGATTGACGGTGAGCGTGACGATGGGACGATCCATGCTGCGGCAGTCTAAGAAGCGCCCGGCCCGAATCGCTGACACAGCGCAAACTTCGCGCGCCCGATTCGCGTATACTTCAAGGGATCGCCGGCGCGGAGAACGTCATGAGCCTCGACAAGGAAGCGGTGCGCAGCTTCATCCGTGCGCGCGCGCTGGGCGTGGTTTCCACCGTGTCGCAGCAAGGCGCGCCCGAGGCCGCGCTGGTCAACCTTGCGGTCACCGAGGATCTGGAGCTGGTCTTTTATGCGCTCGAAACGACGCGCAAATGCGTCAACCTCCGGCGCGAACCGCGTCTCGCCGCCGTGATCGGCTGGGACGGTGCAAAGACCTTGCAATATGAAGGCATCGCCGACGAACCGGGCGAGCCTGAACTCGATGGGTTCAAGCGGCTCTATGGCGAAGCGCGGCCCGATGCCGCGTTGCAGATGGCGTGGCCCGGACTGACCTGGTTCCGCGTGCGGCCAAGCTGGATCCGCTTCAGCGATTACGGCGCCAAATGGTCGGTCGAAGAGATGACGTTTCCCGCGCCCCGACGGCGGTAGAGCAGTTTCTGGCTGGACAGAAACACCAACATCGTCATGGCCGGGCGTCGTGACGCTGTCGCTACGACCCCGGCCACCCATACTCGCGGTGTGAGACCGCGGTTATGGGTGGGCGCCAGGCTTGCACTCCGGCCGCGCGAAGCGCGGACCGGGGTGACGGCCATGACGGTCGTGTTGATTCTGTTAGATCGAAAACGGCGCTAGTAGCGAAGATATTTCGTCCGCTCGCCTCCCCACGCGTCCTCATCGGCGCGCGCGCGCGCATCCAGATCGCCGGGCAGCGCAGATTTGTCGTCGACCCATTCGCGCAATCCGGTTCCGCCATCGATCACGTCGATGGCGCGTTTGCCGTGCTCGTATTCGTAGGCGAAATCGCGCCACAAAGGATAATCGGGACAAAGCGTGCGGATCGCCTTGAACGCCAGCGCCATCAGCCGCCAGGGGCGAAACGCGCCATGATCGTAAGCCGGGCCTTCGGTGTGGATCTGCACGCCGTTGCAGAGCTTGCCGGCATGCTTGTGGAAGGTGGGCTCGAACCAGCATTCGCGCAGCCGGCATCCTTCGAGCCAGTGCGGCGCCAGCCTGTGCATTTCGGCAAGCACGCGGCGCGCTTCGATGTCCGGCGCGCCGAACAGTTCGAGCGAGCGTGTCGTGCCCCTGCCTTCGGACAAGGTCGTACCCTCGAGCATCACGGTTCCCGCATAGGCGCGCGCCATCCACAGATTGGGCGCATTGGGGCTGGGATTGACCCACGCCCGCTCGCCCAGCGGCCAGCCGTAGCCGGGCGAAGCATCGGGTGCCCATCCCTCCATCCCGATCACGCGATACTCCACATCGAGATTGAGCGTCGCGACGAACCAATTGCCCAATTCGCCGAGCGTCAGTCCATGGCGCATCGGAAGTGCACCGGCCCCGACGAAGCTTTCCCAGCCGGGTCTGAGCTTGGTGCCTTCGACCGGACGCCCCACCGGATTTGGGCGATCGAGGACCCACACCTCTTTCCCATGCTGGGCTGCGGCCTCGAGCACATAGCGCAACGTGGTGACGAAGGTGTAGATGCGGCAGCCGAGATCCTGGAGATCGACCAGCAGGACATCGAAAGTGCTCAGCATCTGGCCGGTGAGCCTGCGCGTTTGTCCGTAAAGGCTGAACACGGGAATGCCGAGCAGAGGGTCGTCGAAATCGGCCGACTCGACCATGTTGTCCTGCTTGTCGCCGCGCATGCCGTGCTGCGGACCGAACGCGGCGGTCAGCCGGATATCGCCGCAACCCGCAAGTGCGTCCAGCGCATGAGTCAGATCCGCGGTGACCGAGGCCGGATGCGCCAGCAGCGCCACGCGCTTTCCCTGAAGCGGTGCGCGCAATCGAGGGTCCTTCAGCAAGCGGTCGAGGCCGAATTCCATGCGCTCACGCTGCGGGAAGTTCGAGGACAAAGCAATCGCGGCAATGGAAGTCCGGCCGGCCGGGGGGATGGCTGAGCGCCCAATAGGATTTGCGGCCGGAGCGCTCCTCGATCACCGCCGACAGATTGCAGCGCCATCGCGGCGCCGCGGCGAATTCGGGAACCGGCGACAAGTCGAGCGTGGCCGATAGCTCCAGCCGCTCGGCATCGCTCGCCATCTCTAGCGGAATGACAGCATTCCCATCGACGTCTGCCATGCCTTCGCGGGGGCGCGTGAAGGCGTAGGCGGCCCAGAGCCCGGACGGCGCGAGATTGAATTCGATATAGTTCTCGCGATCCGGGATGCCGACGAACGCCTCGAAGCAGGTGTGCTGCCATAGACGGTCCGCGCGCGCCGGCATCAGTTTCTGCGGCACGGCCAGGCCGGCCGCGTTTCCGCGCACAACAAATCGCAAATCGAGCCGGCTGCCGCGGCGCTGCGCGGCAACGGAAATATCGCGCACATCGTCGCAGGGCGTTTGTCGATGACGTTCAAGAATCGGCATGCGGGCAGCGACGTTGATAAGCGACAGAGCCCAGCAGGTCCCAATGGCTTTTGTTAGCGGGAACCAACAGACGGTCACAGTGTTTGCAAATTTGGCATTGGTTTCAATCTATTTGCTGTCAAGGCGTGAATAAATGCGGCCACTGCGCGCGAGGTACGGCTTGTACGCACCGGCTATGGCGGGGCTTTTGTTCGCCGGCCCGGCCTTCGCGCAGGCGCCGCTGACCTATCTGACCAGCAACGGCCCCAATGCCGACGCCATACGGCCCCTGACCTGGGCGCTGATCGCCGTGTCGGTCATCGTCTGCCTGATCATCGGCGGATTGGTGTTGGCGGGCGTCTTTCGCCGTCCGGGGCTTGCGCTGCCCGAACCGGGAAGCCCCATGGAGGTTGGGCCGGAAGGCGGCGGGCTGAGTTGGCTGTGGATCGGGGTCGGCCTGTCGTCGGTGGTTCTGGTGGCCAGCATCGTGTGGACCGTCGCCGTGCTGGCGCATATCGCCCGCCCCCCGGCCAAACCCGACACCCACATCGAGGTCACGGCGCATCAATGGTGGTGGCAGGTCAACTATGTCGCCGACGATCCGGCTCTCGATTTCGAGACTGCGAACGAGATCCACATCCCGGTCGGCCGGCCGGTGGCCTTCAAGCTGATCGGCGGCGACGTCATCCATTCCTTCTGGGTGCCGCAGCTCGCCGGCAAGACCGATCTCATTCCCGGCCAGACGAACGAGATGTGGCTCGAGGCGAGCAAACCGGGCGTCTATCGCGGCCAGTGCGCGGAATATTGCGGCATCGAGCATGCGCATATGGCGTTCGTCGTCGTGGCGCAGTCGCCCGAGGATTTCGCGCGCTGGCGGGCGCATCAATTGCAGGCGCCGCCGGCGCCGACAGGTCAGGCGGCGCGCGGCGCCGAAGAGTTCCAGATGCATTGCGGCGGCTGCCACAGCGTCAGCGGCACGCAGTCGGGCGGCGACCTGGGGCCGAATCTCAGCCATCTGATGCAGCGCCGCACGCTCGCCGCCGGCATGCTGCCGAACGATGCCGCGCATCTCGCGCAATGGATCTCCGATCCTCAGAACATCAAGCCGGGGGTGAACATGCAGGATCCCAAGCTCAGCCGGGCGGAACTGTCCGACGTCTTGACCTATCTGGTGACCCTGCAATGAGCGTAAGCGGCTACGAACGCGCGCCAGCCATTGCCGACGGCAGCCGCCCCGAGCTGCGCAGGCACCTGGAGCTTCTCTGGGAAGGCGAAGGCGGCTTCATCGGTTGGCTCTCGACCGTCGATCACAAGAAGATCGGCATCCGCTACATCGTCACGGCCTTTGCCTTCCTCGTCATCGGCGGCCTCGAAGCCTTGATCTTCCGCATTCAGCTTGCCTGGCCGAACACGCATCTGCTGACGCCGGAACAGTACGACCAGCTGTTTTCGACGCACGGCATGACGATGATCTTCCTCTATGCCTTCCCCGTCCTCACCGGCTTCAGCGTCTATGTCTGGCCGCTGGTGATCGGCGCACGCGATCTGGCGCTGCCCAGGCTCAACGCCTTGTCGTACTGGCTCTATCTCGCGGCGGGAATCTTCATGTATGCCGCTTTCCTCGTCGGCTTCGGGCCCAACGACGGCTGGTTCAACTACGTCCCCTATGCCTCGCGCGACTACAACGGCGGGCCGAACATGGACGTCTATGCGCTCGGCATGGTGCTGTTGGGCATTTCGACGACGACGGGCGCGGTCAACTTCGTCGTGACCTTCCTGCGCCTGCGCTGTCCCGGCATGTCGATCAACCGCGTGCCGATGGTGACCTGGGGCACGGTGACGGCGAACGCCGCGAACATCTTCGCGGTTCCCGCGGTGTCGCTCGCTTTCTTCGAGCTTTGGTGCGACCGCAACGCCGGAACGCATTTCTTCACGCCGCACGAGGGCCAGGTGCTGCTCTGGCAGCATCTGTTCTGGATGTTCGCCCATCCCTGGGTCTACGTCATCGTGCTGCCCGCCATGGGCATGGTGTCGGAAGCCCTGCCCGTGTTCACGCGCCGACCGCTGGTGGGTTACGCCGCCGTCGCGCTGGGGACGATAGCGACCATGGTGCTGGGTTTCGGCGTGTGGGTGCACCACATGTTCGCCACCGGCCTTCCGCCGATATCGATGTCGTTCTTCAGCGCGGCATCGATCATCATCGTCATCCCCAGCGCGGTCGCAGTCTTCGCCTGGGTGGCGACGATCTGGCTCGGGCGGCCGGTATTCGCAACGACGTTCCTGTTCTTCGCCGGATTCGTCTTCCTGTTCACGCTTGCCGGGGTCTCGGGCTACATGACCGCGTCGCTGCCGGTCGACTGGCAGCTCACCGACACCTATTTCGTCGTCGCGCACATTCACTACGTTCTGATCGGCATCAACGTCTTCCCCGTCATCGGCGCCACCTACTACTGGTTCCCGAAGATGACCGGGAAGCTGATGGACGAGCGCCTGGGACGGTGGAACTTCTGGACCATGTTCCTGGGCTTCAATCTCGGCTTCTTCCCGATGCACATCACGGGCCTTCTCGGCATGCCCAGGCGCATCTACACCTATGCCGACGGTATGGGCTGGGACTGGCTCAACCTCATCACGACGCTCGGCAGCTTCGTCTTCGCAGCCGGCGTGCTGCTGTTTTTCATCAATGTCGTGATCAGCTATCGCCGCGGCCGCGCCGCAGGCGACAATCCGTGGGACGCGCCGTCGCTGGAATGGTCGACGTCTTCGCCGCCTCCGCCCTACAATTTCGCCGTCATCCCGACGGTGGCGTCGCGCTATCCGCTATGGGAAGGGCGCATGCCCGGAAGCAGCCGGCAGACGATCACGCAATCCGGCCTCGTCCTCGATCACGGCAAGGAGCAGATCGGCACCGGCCCATTGGACGCGCAGGCCGACATCATCCTGAAGACGCCGGAAGACACGCTTGTGCCACTGATTCTCTGCCTCGCCGTGACGGCGTTTTTCGTCGGACTCCTGCTGCACTGGTGGTGGCTCGGCATCGCCGGATTGGCGGCAACCGGGTTGTCGCTCGTGTGGTGGCATTGGCCGCGCGAGGAACTGGGCGAAACCGCGGAGCCCGAAAATGCCTGAGCGCGTCCAGCTTCAGACCAGGCTTCCCGTCGGAGCGGCGGATACGCGCTCGCTCGGGTGGTGGGCGATGATCTTCGTGGTTTTCACCGAAGCCGCGCTCTTCGCCTATCTGCTGTTCAGCTATTACTACCTTGCGGTCGTCGTGCCCCATACGCCCGGCACCTTCCCGCTTGGCGGGCCGCTCGCGGTGAAGCTTGCCGGGCCGAATACGGCGATCCTGCTGATCTCGAGCGCCTTCGTCGCCTGGGCGCAGACCGGCATCGAGCGCGGCAACAAATGGAGACTGGTCGGCGGGCTTGGCGCCGGCGCGCTGCTCGGCACGATCTTCCTCGTCATCCAGTCTTTCGAGTGGGGGAACCAGAAGTTCGACATCCCATCGTCGGCCTATTCGTCGCTCTATTATGTGGTTACCGGTTTCCACATGGCGCATGTGCTGGTCGGCGTGCTGATCCTGATGGCGCTGACGGTGTGGGCGGCGATGGGTTACTTCAACCGCTTCCGCTACGCGCATATCCATATCGGCGCGCTCTATTGGCATTTCGTCGACGCGGTATGGATCGCGATCTTCTTTACCTTCTATCTGACGCCGCGTCTGGGGCTCATGTCATGAGCGAAATCGTCCATCTCCCGCCGCTGCGCGCGCCGCGCCGCTTCCTTCTCGGCATGTTCGGAGCCTGCGCGCCGCCGATCTTTTGGACCGGACAGCTCCTGCTCGGCTACGGAGTTTCGTCGATCGCCTGTTATGGCTCGGATCATCCGACTCCGATCGACTGGACCGGCGGCTTGCGGGGAATTCTCGCGGGCTTCGACGCGGTGGCAATTCTGGTCGCCGTCGCGGGCGGTGCGGTCTCGATCCGGCTGATGCGAAACGCAGGCATCGAGCACGATGCGCATGGCATCGGGACCCAGGTGCAGGTGGAAAGCCGGGTCAGGTTCCTGGCGGTCTGGGGAGCGCTGTCGAGCCTGTGGTTCCTGGCCGCCATCGTCTTCAACACCGTCACCTCGCTCACGGTGCCGCTGTGTCCGCTGTGATGCGCAGGATCCTCGCCGGCCTGGGCGTCGTCGTCGCCGCCGCGACCGTACTGCCCCCGCTCGCCTCGCTCGGACACGAACTGTTCGCGTTCCATATGACGCAGCATCTCTTACTGGTCTCGGTCGCAGCCCCGTTGCTGGCGGCAGCCGCCAGGATCGACGTCAAGCCGGTGGCCGGATGGTGTGCTTTCGTCGGCGTGTTCCTGTTCTGGCATTGGCCTGCGGCCTTCAAATGGGCCATGACACATCCCCCGGCGGAGCTGCTGGAGCTTCTCAGCATTCTCGCCACCGCCTTTCTGTTCTGGAGCGCCGCCTTCTCGCGACGCTTCATCGGTCACGGCGGCGGGGCGCTGCTGGTGATGACCGGCGCCGTCGCGACGGACATTCCCGGCGTGGTGATGGTCTTCGCGCGCACGCCGTTCTGCGCCCTGCCCGCCGAGAACGCGGCCCATTTCGGCCTGACGCCGCTCGAGGACCAGCAGCTCTCCGGCCTTCTGATGTGGGTTCCGGCCAATCTGATCTTTTTCGCGATTGCCACATTTCTGTTCGCGCGCTGGATCGCTTCGCATGAGGAGCTGGTGACATCATGAGACTTTTGATTGCCGGATCGCTGGCGCTTTTCGCTTTCGGAGCGGTGGGGGCCCTTGCCCAGGATCTCGCCCAAATGTCGCAGGACGACAAGCAATGGGTGATGCCGCAGAAGAACTATGCGAACACGCGCTTCAGCGGCCTCAAGCAGATCAATGCGAACAATGCCGCGCAACTGCGCGTGGCCTGGACGTTCTCGGTCGGCACCGACCACGGCCAGGAAGCAGCCCCGATCGTCGTCGGCGACACGATGTATGTCGTGGGCGCCTATCCCAACGAACTGTTCGCGCTGGACGCCACCACCGGCGACCTGAAATGGAAATATTCGCCGCGTGTCGATCCCGCCTCGCAAGGCGAAGCCTGCTGCGACGTCGTCAACCGCGGCGAGGTCTATGACAACGGAAAGATCTTCTTCAATACGCTGGACGACCACACCGTGGCCGTCGATGCCAGGACGGGCAAGGAAGTCTGGGCCACGAAACTCGGCGACATCACCAAGGGCATGACCTTGACCATGGCGCCGCTGGCGGCGAAGGGAAAAATCTTCGTCGGTAATTCCGGCGGAGAGATGGGCATCCGCGGCTGGGTCACGGCGCTGGACGAAAACACCGGCAAGATTGCATGGCGCGCCTATTCCGTGGGGCCGGACAAGGATGTGCTGATCGGGCCGCGCTTCCATCCCTATTACAAGGATGCGCAGGGCAAGGATCTGGGCGTGAAGACCTGGCCGCCGGGCCGCTGGCAGATCGGCGGCGGACCGGTATGGGGATGGCTTTCCTACGATCCCGCCTCGAACCTGCTGTTCTACGGCACCGGCAACCCCGGGCCGTGGAATCATGAAGAGCGTCCCGGCGACAACAAATGGACCGCGACGATCTTCGCGCGCGACGCCGATACCGGAGAGGCGGTGTGGGCCGATCAGCTCAATCCGCACGACATGTACGACTACGACGAGATCAACGAGAACCTGTTGATCGACCTGCCGATCAACGGCAAGCCGACCCATGTGCTCGTTCATCCCGGACGCGACGGGTTCATGTTTGTGATCGACCGCGCCACGGGACGGATCTATTCGGCCGACGAATATGGCGCGGTCACCTCCGAGAAAGGCTTCGACCTCAAGAAGGGCCGGCCCGTCATGAACGAGGCGCTGCAACCGAAGACGGACAAGAACGTCACCGGCATCTGCCCCGCCTCGCCCGGCGTGAAGGACTGGCAGCCCACCGCATACTCGCCGATGACCAAGCTGCTCTACATCCCGCACCAGAATCTGTGCATGAACTACGAGGCGAGCGAAACCGGCTACATCGCCGGCACGCCCTATGTCGGGGCCAAGGTCGACATGTATGCCGGCCCGGGCGGCAACCGCGGCGAATTCGCGGCCTGGGATTTCGCCCAGCACAAGAAGGTCTGGGCGATCAAGGAGAACTTCCCGGTGTGGAGCGGCACCATGGCGACGGCGGGGAACATCGCCGTCTACGGCACGATGGACCGCTGGTTCAAGGTGGTCGACGCGCGCAACGGCAAGCTGCTGTATAAATTCCACAGCCCGTCGGGCTTCATCGGCCAGCCCATCACCTATCAGGGCCGCGACGGTAATCAGTACATCGCAATCCTGTCGGGCGTCGGCGGCTGGGCGGGCGCGCTCGCCATCGCCGGCGCCGACATCGATCCGCGCGTGCGCAACGGCGCGCTGGGCTACACCGGCGCGATGGGCGACCTGCCCAGCGTCACCGGCGCCGGCAGCACCCTGCTCGTCTTTTCCCTCGGCAATGGAGCCGGCAATGCGGCGCATTAGCACCGCCGCCCTCGCGTTGCTGTTGTCGGCCGCACCGGCCGCGGCGGGCGTGCTCAGGGTCTGTGCCGATCCAAACAACCTGCCCTTTTCCAACCACGCGGGACAAGGCTTCGAGAACAAGATTGCCGCGCTCGTCGCGCGCGACCTGCACGATCGGGTCAGCTATGCCTATGCGTTGCAAAATGCGCGCTTCCTCAAGCACACGCTGTTCGCGCACCGCTGCGACGTGGTGATGGGCATCGCCGCAGGGGTGCCCGACGTGGCCACGACGCGCCCCTATTACGCCTCGACCTATGTCCTCGTCGCACGCAAGCGGGACGCGCTCGGGCTTTCTTCACTGAGCGATCCGAGGCTGAAGCATCTCAAGATCGGGGTGCATCTGATCGGTGACGATTCCACGCCGCCCGTCCTGGCGCTGAGCCGCGAAGGCATCGTCGACAACGTGCGCGGTTACATGATCCAAAGCGATTTCGGCAAGCCCAATCCCCCCGCGCGGCTGATCGAGGCGGTGGAGAAGAAGGACATCGATGTCGCCGCGATGTGGGGTCCGCTTGCCGGCTATTTCGCGCTGCATTCTGCCACGGCTCTGGACGTGCGGCCGATCGCGGATGCGGATGCCTTCCCGCCACTGCGCTTCCGTTTCGCCATCGCGATGGGAGTGAGGCCGCAGGACACCGCGTTGCGCGCCGGACTGGACGCCGCAATCGCGCGCGAACAGGGCGCGATCCGCAACATCCTCAAAGCCTATGGCGTTCCTTTGGTCGCCATGGATGGAGGCGAAAATGGATAGATTGACCTGGATCGTCGCGGCAATCGCCGTCGTGATCGTGGTGACGCTGGCGGCCGGTATCACGATGATGCCGTTTCCCGGCGCCGGACCGAGCGTGACCGGACCGACAGGCAACAGCTACAACGGCGTTGTGCCGGCGGACAAGCTGCTGCGCGTTCCGGCGACAAGCATCTATCCCGGCGCCGTGCCCGCCGGGCTCAATCCACATATGCAGAATCCGCTGGCGAGCGATCCCGACGCCGCGGCACGCGGCATGCGCGATTTCGCGGCGTTCAACTGCTCCGGCTGTCACGCGGCGAACGGCGGCGGCGGCATGGCGCCCGCCTTGAGCGACGACAAGTGGCGCTATGGTTCTTCGCCAGGGCAGATCTACATCAGCATTGCGCAAGGCCGCGGTGCCGGCATGCCCGCCTGGGGCGCGATGCTGCCCGACCGCACCATCTGGGAGCTCGTCAGCTATATCGAGAGCATCAGCGAAAAGCCCGGCGCGACATTCGGCATGACCACGTCCGCGATGCCGCAAACCGAAGTCGTCGAGCAAATTCCGGCGGAGCGCATGAAGACCACGACGCCCTGGGCCTTCACCGAACCGCGACCGCCAAAAGGCGCGCGGCCCGGCGGCTGACCGCGCCATTTGTTAACCAAGAACCGGCGTGGCACACTTCCCGAGCGTGAGGGCCGGATACGCGTCTGAACGATCTCGGCCATCGTTCGTTCTGTTCCTGGTCTGCCAGAAAGGGGTTTTGCGCATGTCCCAACATGCCGATCACGATTCGGCAACGCGCGGCGCCTGCGGCCTCTATGCCCGGGTCCGCATGCAGAGCGAAGCGATCGCGCGTCCGCTTTCTGCCGAAGACCAGAACCTCCAATCGATGCCCGATGCCAGCCCCACGAAATGGCATCTCGCCCACACGACCTGGTTCTTCGAGCGCATGATCCTGATGGAACGCGAAGGCCATCAGGCGTTCGATCCCGGCTTCGACGCGCTCTTCAACTCGTATTATCTGGGTCTCGGCAACCCTTATCCGCGCGCGCGGCGCGGCATGCTTTCGCGCCCCGGCCTAAGCCGCGTGCGCGAATATCGCCGCGCGGTCGATGCCGCGATGCAAGAGGTGATCGAGGACGGGTCCGTTCGCGATCTCCTCGCGCTCGGCCTGAATCACGAAGAGCAGCATCAGGAGCTGATGCTGACCGACATTTTGCACGCCTTCTCCTGCAATCCGCTGCTACCCGCGTACAGACAGGGGCCGATGCCGCTACGCGAGCCCAAGCCGCTGCGCTGGGTGCGCCATCCGGGCGGACAGGTCGAGATCGGTCACGACGGCAAGGGCTTCGCCTTCGACAACGAAGCACCGCGTCATGCAGTGGCGATGCGGCCCTTCCGCATCGCGTCTCGCCTGGTCACCTGCGCCGAATACGCAGACTTCGTCGACGATGGCGGGTATGCGCGTCCGGAGTTCTGGCTCTCTGACGGTTGGGCTTTGGCCCAAGACGAAAGATGGCGCGGACCGCTGTATTGGCTTGACGGCGGACGCATTTTTACGCTGACGGGCGCGCGTGGCCTGGACGCCAACGAGCCGGTGATGAACGTCAGCTTCTACGAAGCCGCGGCCTATGCCGCCTGGGCCGGCAAACGCCTGCCGACAGAGTTCGAATGGGAAGCTGCGACGACGCTCGATTGCGAAGAAATGTTCGGTAGCGCATGGCAGTGGACGCGCTCGGCCTACGATCCCTATCCGGGCTTCAAGGCATTCGCCGGCGCGGCGTGCGAGTACAATGGCAAGTTCATGGTGGGACAACTGGTGCTGCGCGGCAGCTCGTTCGCCACGCCGGACGGTCATGCGCGCCCGACCTATCGCAACTTCTTCCCGCCCGCGGCGCGTTGGCAGTTCACCGGCATCCGACTTGCGGAGGACGCATGAGCACCGCAGGGACGATTTTCACCACGTCGCTGCGCCCGTCGCGGGCGCAAAGCGCCTTCGCGCGCGATCTCTGCGAAGGATTGAGCGCGAGGCCGAAACGCGCGCCGTGCAAGTACTTCTATGACAACGAAGGTTCGGCGCTGTTCGAGCGCATCTGCGCGCTTCCCGAATACTACCCGACGCGCACCGAACTTGCGCTGCTTGCGCGGCACGCGGACGAGATTGCATCGCTGATCGGCCCGGGTGCCGCACTGATCGAGTTCGGCGCAGGATCGCTGGAGAAGGTGGAACTGCTCCTGCGCGCCTTGCCGAGTGCGAGCGCCTATGTGCCGGTGGACATTTCGGGCGACTATCTGGTCCGGATGAGCAAGCGGTTGGCGCGGCTTCATCCCGGTATCGCGATGATGCCGCTGATCGGGGATTTTCTGGAACCCCTGCATCTGCCGCCGCTTTGCGCGGGTACGCGCCGCATCGGATTCTTCCCAGGTTCGACCATCGGCAATCTGGGGCCGGCCGAAGCGCTGGCATTCCTGCGCCGCACGGCAAATTTGCTCAAAGGCGGCGGCTTGCTGCTCGGCGTCGACCTGGTGAAGGACCCCGCCGTCCTGCACGCCGCGTACAACGACGCGCTTGGCGTGACCGAGGCCTTCAACAAGAACCTGCTCTACCGTGCCAACCGCGAACTCGACGCCGACTTCGATGCCGAAAATTTCGCGCATTACGCCTTCTACAATGCGGCGCACCGACGCGTCGAAATGCATCTGATGAGTCTCAAGGCGCAACGCGCGTGCGTCGCCGGCCGCAACTTCGCCTTCGACGAAGGCGAGACGATCCACACCGAGAACTCCTATAAATACACGGTGGCAGGCCTGCAGGCGCTCGCGCGCCGCGCCGGTTTCGAGCCGCTGCGCAGCTGGTGCGACGATGAGCGGCTGTTCAGCCTGCATTGGCTCGCCTGCTAGCGCCGGAACATCCTGCACCGCTATCCGTTTTCATCTGCGACAGGAGGCCTGCCGTGTCGCTCAAGAATCCGAAGAAGGAAGAGGACAGCCCGCTGGTGGATTTCGGCCGCGGCAAACAGACGCCGAAAACCGATCTCGAGCGCAATCGCGGCGGGCTCTATGGCGGAGTTCCGAAAACGCGCGACCGCAAAGCCCCGGGACCCAAACCCGAAGTGGTGCAGCCGCCGGCGGACAGAGATCGCTCCTAGAATTTCAAGTTCGCGCCCGGTTTGGCATCGCCGGTCCACTGAATGGGGCCGGTGCGCTGATAGTCGGCGAGCGATCTGCCCCAGCCCAAATGCCAGGTGAATCCCAGGAAGACAGAGGCGGAATCGCCGCCATGGGAAATGCTGGCGTAGTCGTAACCGATATAGAAGCTCGCCGGCATGCTTTCGAACGGCAGGTACTCGACGCTGCCTTGCACGCCCGTCCAGTCCTTGCCGGAACTGAAGGTCGTGAAATTGCCTTCGACATGCACGGCAAGATCGGGGTTGTCGTACCAGGTGAAGCCGCCGCCGCCATACCAGGCCTGCAGTCCCACGCCGCCGCCTTCCGTTCCGCCGCCCCGCGCCTGAAGCGTGAAATTCTGCGCGACGTAGTATTCGCCGAATATCCCATAGCTTTCGACCGACTTTTTGGTGCTGAACAACGGATCGGCCGGCGCGTCGGCGGCGAAGTAGCTGCCGCTGACGCCGATCGTGCCTTTGTTGTCGCGCCAGAACAGGCTGCCTCCTGTCGACCAGATGTGGGATTCCTGGGTCGGGACGCCGAAATAGAAATCGTCGGTCACGTCGACCTGTGCCGCGAAGCCCGGGTTGTCGAAGGTATAGAGAAGCGAGCCTTGGCCGACATACTGGTCGGAGTCCGCGACGTTCGCCCCCGAGCGCGTGCGCGCATAGATGAAGTCGCCGCTCAACAATCCGCTGAATCCGCTCAGATCCTGCGCCGCCGCGGCCACGGCCGGAAACGCGAGGGCGCAGGCGAAGCTGCCTATCGCGATACGGTTCTTGACGACCATTTGTCTCCCCTTCAACGCTCGCGCATGCCGCGCCGGAACACGCTGGTGATCGGCTCCATGAAGTATTCGAGCGCCGTGCGCGCGCCGGTGTCGAGCGCCACGTCGACAGGCATCCCCGGAATCAGCTTCACCTCCGGATAGTCCTTGAGCTGGCTGCGGTCGACCGAGACGGTGACCGCGAAATAAGGCTGATTGGTGTGCGCATCCACGAGGCGGTCCGCCGATACGTTCGTCACCGTACCCAGGATCATCGGCAGGCGGCGCTGCTGGTAGGCGCCGAAACTGACCTTCGCGCTCATGCCGATGTGGACCTGATCGGCGTCTTCGGGCCGGACATGCGCTTCGACGTCGAGCTGATCGTTGATCGGCACGATCTCCATCACGGTGTCGCCCGGGCGGATGACGGCCCCGCGCGTATGCACGGCGAGGTTTACCACCTTGCCGGCGACGGGGGACGTCATCCTCAGCCGCGACACGATGTCGGTCGCGGCGTGCAGCCTGTCCATCGCCTCGAAGCGCTTGGTCTGGACGTCGCGCAGGTCCTTGACCACGTCGTTCATGAACTGGTTGCGCAGATTGACGATCTGCAATTCGTCTTCGCCCGAGTCGAGATTGACCTGGGCGATCTTCTCGGCGATCTGGCCGTGCTGGCCGGTCAAATCGGCCGCCTGGCGCTTGAGCTGAAGCAGGCGCGGCAGCGTCGAAAGGCCCTTGTCGAAGAGCTGCTGCACGCTCTGCGTTTCCTGGGCGATCAGCGCCGTCTGCTGGTCGATCGACGTCTGCTGGCTATCGAGGCCCGCGACGATGCGCCGGTTCTCGTTGATGCGCTGGTTGTAGATGTCCTGCTGCTTGGCAAGCGTGGCGCGGTGGGTGTCGAAGGTGTTCTGCTCGCCGCGCAGCGCTTCGGCGACCTTGGGATCGTTCTTGCGCGCCACGAGATCGGGCGGAAAGCTGATGTGGTCGGCGCCGTCGCGCTCGGCTTCGAGGCGCGCCTGCTCGGCTGCCAGCGCATCGGCCTCGCCGCGGACGAGATCGAGGCTCGCGCGCGCCTCGGTATCGTCGAGCTGCACCAGCGTGGCGCCGGCCGGAACGCGCTGGCCTTCCTTGACATAAATGGAGCGGACGATGCCGCCCTCCAGATGCTGGATGGTCTTGCGATGGGTTTCGACGACCAGCACGCCCTGCGAGACGATGGCGCTGTCGAGCGGCGCCAACGCAGCCCAGCCGAAAAACACGATCGCGAATACCACGACCACCACGCCGCCGATGCGGATCAGCCGCTGCGGGTTGAGGAAATCGAGTTCGGGATCGTCATACACGGCCTCGTCTTCGGGAAAGACGAACTTCTCGGCGCGCTGCCACCAGCGCGACTGGCCGATGCGCCGGGTCAGACGCGTCAGAAAAGGAGGCCAGGAAAAACGCGGCCGCGGCACGGGCCGGCTGGTTTCGCTCACGGCTTGCCTCCCTGATCTTGGGCGGCAAGCGCAACGACGCGGCCGGGGCCCGGCTGAGGCTGTTGCGGCTGCGCCGCAGCGCGCCGGGTGAACTGCTGCATGATCTCCGCGCGCGGACCGAAGGCTTCCATCGTGCCGTCGGGCCTGAGCGCCAGAAGCTTGTCGACGCCCGCCAGGATGCTGGGGCGATGCGCGACGATCACGACCGTGACCCCGTCTTTCTTCAAACTTGCGAGCATCGCCGCCAGCGCCTCGTCGCCTGCGGTGTCGAGATTGGAGTTGGGCTCGTCCAGCACCACCAGCCTGGGCTCGCCATACAGCGCGCGCGCGATGCCGACGCGCTGCGCCTGGCCGCCGGAAAGCTTCACCCCGCGCCCGCCGAGGTCGGTGTCATAGCCTTTGGGCAGTTGCAGGATCATGTCGTGCGCGCCGGCACGCCGCGCCGCGAGCACGACCTGTTCGGGATCGCCCTGCGTCATGCGGGCGATGTTCTCGCGCACCGTGCCGGCGAAGAGCTCCACGTCCTGTGGGAGATAGCCGACATAGCGGCTGAACTCCGCGCGCGGCCAGGAAAAGATGTCCGCGCCGTCCAGGCGAACGCTGCCGGCGGTGCAAGGCCACGCGCCGACCAGCAGGCGGGCGAGCGTCGACTTGCCCGAGGCCGAAGGCCCGAAGACGCCGAGCGACTCTCCCGGCGCCAGATCGAAGGCGATGTTGGCGAGCAGCGTACGGCGCGTCTGCGGATGCACGTAACCGATGCGCGCGGCGCTGAGCCGGCCCTGCGGCGCGGGCAACGCCATGCCTTCGTCGCGTTTGGGCGCGGTATTGAGGATTTCCTCGATGCGGTCCCAGGCCAGCCGCGCCGCTATGTAGCTCTTGTAGGTCGCGACGCCGGTTTCGATCGGCGCCAGCGCGCGCGCGCCGATGATCGAGGCCGCGATCATGATGCCGCCGGTCGCCTGAAGATTGAGGATCAGCAGCGCGCCCAGACCGAGCAGCGCGATCTGGATCAGCATGCGCACCGCGCGCGACATCGACGTCAGCTTGGAGTCGCGATCCGAGGACATCGTCCCCTTGCGCATGGAAGCGATCCATTGCCCGTGCCAGCGCTCCACGAAGGTCGCCGACATTCCCATGCCTTCCAGCACGTCGGCGTTGCGCAGTCCGTCCTCGGCGAAGTTGTGGGTGCGCGCTTGAAGCTCGATTGCCTGCACCAGGGTGGGATTGGTGAAGCGCTGGCCCGCCCAGGCGAGCGAGACCAGGATGCCTCCGCCGATCAGCACCGTGACCAAGAGCGCCCAATGAAGCAGTGCGAGCACGACAAGGAAGACCAGCGTGAACGGCGCATCCATGATCGTATTCACGGCGGGGCTGCCGATGAAGTTCTTCACCGTCTCCAGATCGCGCAATCCGTTGCGGCTGAGCGCGCCGCCGGTCTGCGATGCCGCCGCCACCATGGCGCGCAGCACCTTGCGTCCCAAGGCGTCGGCGGTCCTGAGCGCCACGCGCTGGACCATGCGCAACCTCAGCGAATCGAGCCAGGAGAACACCGCGATGGCGACCGCCGCGATAACGGTGAGCAGAAGAAGCGTCTCGCCGCTGCGGCTGATCAGCACGCGGTCATAGACTTCGAGCATGTAGAACGAGGTGGTGAGCGCCAGAATGCTCATCACCGCGCTGAAGGCCAGCGCCATCAGCATCAGCCGGCGGTTGGCGAACAGCGCGTCGTAGAGCGGACGCGGACGCCTGGCATGTCCGGCAGCGCTCATTCGTCGTCCCCGCGGCCGAAATCGATCCAGCTCGCGCCGTGCTCCTTGTAGTGCACGTTCGGGTCGTAGAGTTTCACCTTGAGTCCCAGCGTCTTGGCCGTGAGCTGCCCCTCGGCCGCCAGCAATTGATAGGCCGAAACCACCATATCACGCCGCGACCCGGATAGCGCGAGCTCCGCCGCCAGCCTTTCCTGTTCGGCATTGAGGATGTCGAGGATGGAGCGCTCGCCCTGATGCTGCTGCTGGATCACGCCGTCGAGCGCGCGCTCGCTCGCGGTGACGCGGCCGGTGTTGTACGAGACCGCGTTGAGCGCGGTGTGGAACGCGCTCCAGCTGTCCTTGAGGAATTGGCGCACCGCCTGGTCGGCGTCGGCGATGCCGAGCCGGGTCTGGGCGCGGGCCTCTTTGGCTTCGCGGATGCGCGCGTCTTCGGAACCGCCTTGATAGAGCGGGATGGAAATCTCGCCGAGCACGTCGAAGGTGGTTCCCTTTGTCCTGAAACCGAAGGCGTCCTGCAGCGAGTCGTTGCCATAGGTCATGTCGGCGACGATCGAGGCATGCGGAAGAAGCGCGCCGACGGCGTTGTCGATGCCGTATTGCGCCGCCTTGTCGTTTGCCTGCGCCCCCTGGATTCGCGGCGACAGCTTGAGCGCCACGGCCATCGCCTGTTCCTGGCTTCCGGGAAGGTGCGGCAAGGCCGGCGATTGTTCCAAAGTTTCGGGGGGGCGGCCGACGACGCGCTCGAAATTGTCGCGGCTTTGGGCAAGCTGCGATTCGGCCTGCGCAAGATCGGCTTTGGAGCCGGCAAGGCGGACATCGACCTCATCGAGATCGGTCCGCGTGGCTGCACCGGCGGCAAGTTCGGTCTTGGTCGCGTCCCGCTGGCGGGTGAGCACGTCGACGTCGCTGCGGTGCAGGCGCAAGCCTTCGGCGTCGCGCACCGTATCCATATAGGCTTGCGCCGCAGCGAACAGAATCTGCTGCTCGGCATTGAGCAGATCGGCGCGCGCCGAACGCACAAGTGCGATGGCGCGCTGAACCTGTGCGTAGGCCTGGCCGCCGGTCACGACGGGTTCGCTCAAAGTGGCGCGCGCCAAAGCAGGGTTCATTTCCTCGACGAAAGGCGGGATCTGGCCATTTTCTCCGCCGAGCCTGTTGTTGCGGGTATATCCATAGGAACCGGTCACATTGACGCTTGGGCGATAGTTGCCCCGCGCCTCCGCCACGGCATCGTCGGCGGCGCGTGCTTTGGCCCGCGCAGCCTCGAGCTCCGGATTGTGCTGGTAGGCAAGCGCCAGCGCATCGGCGAGCGTGAAGCGCTCGGCCGCCGCAGGTGCCGCGACGAGCGAAGCCGAGACAGCCAGGATCGCGGTCCAGGAAATGCCCCGTGTCAATGAACGCCCTCTTTCGACAGCCACGTCCGGCGGCCCTTGGCCCGCTCGGCGCTGCATACACGTAGAGTCTGCCCGATTCGTGCCGCCTCGCCCGATGGTGGAATATAGGGCGAAGCCGGAAAAACGTCGAGAGATCAGCAGCCTACGAGGTCCCAGCGCGGCCTTCCTACAGTCCGGCAAAGCAAAAAGCAAAGTTCCATCGTCTGTGCGTTCGAGCGCCGGGGCGGCCGGCAAGGCCGGTCTGGAAATCGCCGGCCAATCACCGCACAGTGCCTTCCGAGGGACAGTCTTCGCGGGCATGGCGGCTCAAGCACCAAAAGGCGCGGCAGGATTTGTGCAAAGCCTGCGCGCGGGATTTCGCCGTTCGGAAGAGAACCGCGCGGCAGCCCTGCTCTCGCCCACCATGATCGTGATGGCCGTGACCTTGGCCGCGCCGCTGGTGCTTCTGGCGCTGTACAGCTTCTGGTCACAATACGGTTTGCTGCTGGACACGCATGTCACCCTCGACCAGTACGCGCATGCGCTGGGCCGCGAGACCTACCGCCGCCTGTTCTATCGTTCGCTCGCGATCTCGGGGACGGTGACGGCCGTCACCGTGCTGCTCGCCTATCCCATGGCGTATTTCGTCGCCTTCCGGGCCGGGCGGTCCAAGTTCATCTGGCTGATCCTGCTCACCATCCCGTTCTGGACAAGCTATCTGCTGCGCGTCTTCGCCTGGAAAGTGATCCTCGGTTACAACGGCGTCATCAATTCCGGGCTGATGGATCTCGGCCTGATCCGCGCCCCGCTCGAATTCCTGCTCTACAATCCCACAGCCGTCGTGGTGACGCTGGCCCACGCCTGGGCAGCGTTTGCGATCCTTCCGATCTATGTCTCGCTCGAGAAAATCGACCGCTCGCTGCTCGAGGCCGCGGCCGATCTTGGCGACGGCGCGGTGCGCAGGTTCTTCCGCATCACCTTGCCGCTTTCGCTGCCCGGCGTGCTCGGCGCGGCGGTGATCATCTTCGTGCCCACGACCGGCGACTACGTCACCCCCGCGCTGGTCGGAGGCGCCAAAGGGGTGATGATCGCCAATGTCATCGAGGTGATGTTCGACAAGATCGGCAACTGGCCCTTGGGCGCGGCGCTGGCGATGGCGAGCATGGCGATCGTGGGCCTGATCACGGTGTTCGCGGTGCAGGCCGTGCGCTTCGCAGTGGCGAGGGTGAAATGAGGCGGCGTCCGCGCAAGACGCATGGCCTGCTGGTCTACGCGATCTGCTATCTCGCTTTCCTCTACCTGCCGGTGCTGTTCCTGCCGCTGTTTTCCTTCAACAATTCGATGTTCATCGCCTTCCCGCTCTCGGGCTTCACCACGCATTGGTACGCGCAGATGTTCGCCGACCACGACGTGCAGCGCGCGCTCGCGAACAGCCTGAAAGTGGGCGCCGCCGCTTCGATCGCCGCAACCTTGCTCGGCCTTCCCGCCGCCAAGGCGCTGACGCGTTACAAGCTGCCGGGCAAAGCCGCATGGATCGGCTTCGTCAACCTGCCGCTGTTCATCCCCGAGATCGTGCTCGGCATCTCGCTGCTGATCGTGCTCAACACCGCGCAGATTCCGCTCTCGCTCGCGACCGTGGTGGTGGGGCACGTCACCGTTTGCGTGCCGTTCGCGATCACGGTCCTGATGTCGCGCATGGAAGGCTTCGATCCGAGCCTGGAAGAGGCCTCGCAGGACCTGGGCGAGAACGGCTGGATGACGTTTCTGCGCGTGACCTTGCCGCTGACCTTGCCCGGCATCGTGTCCGCGCTGCTGCTCACCTTCATGGTCTCGTTCGACGATTTTCTGATCGCCTATTTCCTCGCCGGCACGCAGGTGACCTTGCCGATCTACATCTGGGCGCAGCTGCGCTTTCCGTACAAATTGCCGACCGTGCTGGCGCTGGGCGCAATGATCCTGATCGTCTCCTGCGTGCTGGTGGTGACGGCGGAATGGGTACGCAGTCTCGGACAGCGCGGCCGCGTGGTGGTGGGGGCATGACGAACGATTTCATCCGCATATCGGGAATCACCAAGCGCTTTGGAGAGGTCGCCGCCGTGGACGACGCCGATTTCGCCATCGGCCGCGGCGAATTCTTTTCGCTGCTCGGCCCGTCGGGCTGCGGCAAGACCACCTTGCTGCGCATGATCGCGGGTTTCGAATATCCGGACGAAGGCGCGATCCTGATCGACGGCGCGGACATCACCGATCTTCCGCCGCATCGGCGGCCGTCCAACATGGTGTTCCAGTCCTATGCGATATTTCCGCACCTCAACGTGTTCGACAATATCGCCTATGGCCTGCGCAAAGCGCGGCTGCCGCGCTTTGAACTCATGCGCCGCGTCGACGAAGCGCTGGCGATGATCAAGCTTGCCGGCTTCGGCAAGCGCCGCGGCGACCAGCTCAGCGGCGGACAGCGCCAGCGCGTCGCGCTCGCCCGGGCGCTGATCATGCGGCCCAAGGTGCTGCTCCTCGACGAGCCCTTGGGCGCGCTCGACAAACGCCTGCGCGAATCCATGCAGATCGAATTGCGCCAGCTTCAGAAAAGCGTCGGCATCACCTTCGTCTTCGTGACGCACGACCAGGAAGAAGCGCTGTCGATGTCGGACCGCATCGCGGTGATGTCGGCGGGCAAGGTGTTGCAAATCGCCGATCCGCGCACGCTCTACGAGGCGCCCAACTGCCGCGAAGTGGCGGACTTCATCGGCACGATGAATTTCTTCGAGGCCAGGGTCGCCGGGCGCGAAGGCGAGAGCGCGGTTCTGGATGCAGGACCGCTCGGCAGCGTGCGCGCGCACGCGCCTCAGCCCGCGGGCGCGGGCGTGCTCGTCGCGATCAGGCCGGAGAAGATCGCGCTCGGCGACACCGGCGTGCGCGGCATCATCGCGGCCTCGGCCTATCTCGGCGAGCGCAACCATGTGCACGTCGCGGTCGACGGGCTGGCCGCGCCGGTTGCGGTTGCCGAGCAGAATCTGAGCCGTCAGGGCCTGGCGCGCCACATCGGCGACACGGTGCATCTCTCCTGGCCCGACGATGCGGTCATCGTGCTGCCGCGGGAATAGCTTTCGTCATTCGACCCGCGAATTGGAACGATCCGGCATGACGCTATCCGGCGGCCAGGGCCTGCTCATAGGCTTCGCGGGCGACGTCCTGTGCCACGGCCAAATGCCGTTCGAGATCGGCGAAGTCGATGGCGCCCGCTGCCTTGACCAACAGCGCCTTGAGGCCCGGCGTCGCCTGTTCCGGATCGAGCGGGCCTTCGATGGCGAGTCTGAGGATCTGCATCAGGGCCTGTTGCAACGATGCCGCCACGATCAGTTCGTCGCATCCGCCGATCTTTCCCAGTGCCGCGACGGTATTCGGATCGAAAACGCCGCGCCGCAATTGCAGGACCTGCGCCGCGAACTCGATATCGACCAGACCGCCGGAAGCGTATTTCAGGTCCCAGCGGCTCTTGGCGGGAAACTGCGCGGCAAGCTTGAGCCGCATATCGCGCGCATCGGCCATGAGCTGCGCTTCGTCGCACGGCTTGCGCAGCGCCGCGTCGATCACCGCTTCGACTTCGGCGCGCAATGACGTTTCTCCGGCAGTGACGCGCGCGCGCGTCAGCGCCATGCGCTCCCAGGTCCAGGCTTCGCTTTCGTGATAGCGGCGGAAGGATTCGAGGCTGACCGCGACAGGCCCCTTGTTGCCGCTGGGTCGCAGGCGCATATCGACCTCGTAGAGACCGCCGGCCGACGTCAACACCGTCAGCGCCGCGATCAGACGCTGCGCCATGCGCGCGTAATGCACCGAAGCCGACGCGAGATCGGGCGCGTCATAGACGAAGACAAGATCGAGATCGGAGGTGACCGTCATCTCGCGCCCGCCGAGCTTGCCGAGCGCGATAGCGGCGAAGCGTCCGCCCTGCGGCGCTGCGCCGAGCTCGGCTTCGACGGCCTCGAGCAGCCGGATCACGATGCATTCGGCGATGTCGGAGAAATGCAGGCCCGCAGCGCCTGGCGCGAGACGGCCTTCGATAATCTGCACGCCGACGCGGAACATCTGTTCCTTGGCGAAGCGGCGCGCAGCGTCGAGCCGAGACTCGTAGTCGGGTGCGCGCGCCATCTGCTCCGCCAGCGCCACATCGAGCGCGTCCCTTGCGGGAAAGGTCTCGAGGAACTGCGGATCGAGCAAGGCGTCGAGCGTCGCCGGCGTCTGCGCCAGATGGACGGCGAGGCGCGGCGCCGAACCGGCAATTTTTGCGACGAGCTTCAACAATTCCGGCCGCGCCAGGAAAAGCGAGAACAGCTGTACACCGGCCGGCAGATTGGAGACGAAGCGGTCGAATTGCATGAAGGCCGCGTCCGGGTCGGCGCTGGCCGCAAGCGCATCGAGCAGCGCCGGCACGAGCTTGGTCAGCAATTCGCGCGCCCGCGCGCTGCGCGTGGCGCGGATGCGGCCGTGATGCCAGCCGCGGATCGCGTTGGCGACGTGGTGGGCATCGCGAAAACCCATGGCTTTGAGCGTGGCGAGCGTTTCGGGGTCGTCCTCCACGCCGGTGAAGACCAGGTTTCCCTGGCGGCCCGCGAGCGGCGCCGAACTTTCGAACAGGTGGACGTAATGGCCCTGCACGACTTCCAGCACGCGGCGGACTTCCGTGGCGAACGCCGCCGTATCGGCATAGCCCATGAAGCAGGCGATCGGCGCAAGCTCCTCCTCGCTCCTGGGCAGCGAATGGGTCTGCTGATCCTCGACCATCTGCAGCCGGTGCTCCAGCGTGCGCAGGAAGCGATAGGCGTCCTTCAGCTCACGCACGGCCTGCGCGCCGATGAGCCCGCGCGCATGCAGCGCGTCGAGGGCGGCGATCGTGCCCGAGGGACGCAGGGCCGGATTGCGTCCGCCGAGGATGAGCTGTTGCGTCTGCGCGAAGAATTCGATCTCGCGGATGCCGCCGCGGCCGAGTTTGATGTTGTGGCCGAGCACGGCGATGCGCCCATGGCCTTGATGCGCGTGGATCTGGCGCTTGATGGAATGGATGTCCTCGATCGCGGCGAAGTCGAGATTGCGCCGCCAGACGAAGGGCTCGATCGCCTTGAGGAAGCGTGCGCCCGCCTCGCTGTCGCCGGCGCAAGCGCGCGCCTTGATGAGCGCGGCGCGCTCCCAGTTCTGGCCCATCGCCTCGTAATAAGCTTCGGCCGCATCGGTGGAGATCGCAACCTGCGTCGCGCCGGCGTCGGGACGCAGCCGCAGGTCGGTGCGGAAGACGTAACCGTCCGCGGTGGTTTCGGAGAGGAGCCTCACCAGGCCGCGGACGATGTCGACTGCGGCGCCGCGCGGATCGTCGCGTTTGCGGAAGGGAAAGTGTTGAGTGTCATAGAATACGACGAGATCGATGTCGCTCGAATAGTTGAGTTCGAACGCGCCGTACTTGCCCATGGCGAGCACGACCAGACCGGTGCTCGCTTCCAGCGCGGCGCCGTCGCGCCGAGCAAGACAAGCCTGCTCGGCCGCCTGCCGCAGCAGGAAGCGCAACGCGCCGCGCACGCTCGCATCGGCGAATTGCGACAGGGCGCGCGTCACCTGTTCCAGCGGCCATGCGCCCGCGATGTCGGCGAGCCCGATGGCGAGAGCCGCCCGCCGTTTGGCGCGGCGCAAGATCGTCATCGCTTCGGCGTCGTTCGCAGCCTCGGCCGCACGCAGAGCCGAAGCGCAAGCCTCGGCAACCGCTTGTTTCGGGCCCTTCGAAAGGAAACCCGGCAGGAAGGCATGCTCCCGCAGCAGGAGGCGCGCAAGATAGGGCGCATTGCCCGCCGCGGCGCTCACGATCGCCGCTTCGCGTTCGCTCAAACTCACGCCTTGCGATGCGAGCGCCTCGATCGTGCGTGCCGCCCGCGCGGGATCGAAGGGGGTGGGGAGCGGTGCGGCAGAATCGAATGCGGTCATGCGAACATGCTATTCCGGGCGCCACACTATCCCAATCGTCAGGGCGCGGCGTTGCGGCGCAATTCTGGTGTCATTCCGGCCAAGGCCCGAACGCGCCTCACGCCGGTGCGGACAGCAAGGCGGGTTCCGGCTGCGCCGATTTGCGCGGCGCACGGCGGGGGAAACATATCGTGGCTTTCAGCCCCGGCGCATTGTCGTCGAGCCGAAGCTGCGCGCCATGCAGCCGCGCAACGGCCGCAACGAGCGCGAGGCCGAGACCCGTGCCCGGCGAATTGCGGCTGGTCTCGAGCCGGACGAAGCGCTCGAGCACGTGGGTGCGCTGTTCCGCAGGGATTCCCGGGCCGGTGTCGGCGACGGTGAGTTCCGCGCCTTGCGGCGTCATCGAGGTGGATACCGTGATGTGGCCGCCCCGCGGGGTGTATTTGATCGCGTTGTCGATCAGGTTGGCGAGCGCCTGGCTGATCAGGCTGCGATTGCCTTCGATGACGGTCGCGCCGGCGGGCTTGATCTCGAGGGTGACCCCGTTTTCTTCCGCGAGCGGCGCGTAGAGTTCGGCCATGTCATCGGCGACCGGCGCGAGATCGAGGCGCGAAACGGCGCCGCGCATCACGCCCGAATCGGCTTCGGCGATCAGCAAAAGGGCATTGAAGGTGGTAATGATCTGGTCGGTCTCGCGCATCATCGCTTCGATTTCCGCGGTGTGCGCGTCGGCGGGATCGAGATGGCGCAGCGTCGCCTCTAGGCGGTTGCGCAATCGGGTCAAGGGCGTGCGCAGGTCGTGGGCCACCGAATCCGTCACCTCGCGCACGCCCTGCATCAGCCTTTCGATGCGGTCGAGCATGCGGTTCAGGTTTTCGGCGAGGACGTCGAATTCGTCGTGCGCGCGGGTCACCGGCACGCGGCGCGAAAGATCGCCCGCCACGATGTCGGCGGCGGTGCGGTTGATCAGGTCCAGGCGCCGGAGCATGTTGCGGCTCATCAACCCGCCGCCGACCAGACCCAGCAGCAGCATCAGGCCCACGGTCCAGGGCAAGGTGGTGGAGAACAGCTTTTCCGTGAGGTACCGTTCGTGGACGTCCTGGGCGACGAGCAGCTCGAAGCCGCCGATGAGTTGGAACAGACGGCCCCGCGCACGGCGGCGCTGCAGCTTGCCTTCGACCCTGCGCTCGTAATCGAACTCGATCTCCACGCCGTGCCGGCTCACATTGTGCGGCATGCCGTCGAGATTGCCGGCGATCGGCTGCTTGGCGCGGTCGAGCAGAAGATAGAGCCCAGGCCCGCCATTGGCGGAGCGGCTCATCACCACGTCCGTCAGGCCGCGCAGGCCCAGGCGCTGATACTGTTCGGAAAGGCCCGCGATCTCCGCGCCGATGATCTGGTCGGTCTGCGCATCGAGCGCGCGTTCGGTGTTCCAATAGGTGAAGCCCAGCAGCGCGCTGACGGAGAGCGCGAACACCATCACATAGACGAAGACGATCCGAAACGCCTGGGTACGAAGGATGTTAAGCGTGCGCACGGATCATGTAGCCGGCGCCGCGCACGGTGTGCAGCAGCGGCAGCTCGAACCCCTTGTCGATCTTGGCGCGCAAACGCGAGATATGAACGTCGATGACGTTGGTCTGCGGATCGAAATGATATTCCCACACGCTCTCGAGCAGCATGGTGCGGGTGACGACCTGGCCGGCGTGGCGCATCAGATATTCGAGCAGACGGAACTCGCGCGGCTGAAGCTCGATGGCGGTGCCGTTGCGCTTGGCCGCGCGGGTCAAGAGATCGAGCTCGAGATCGCCCACCTGCAGCCGGGTCTTGACCGAGGACGGCGAGCGCCGCCGCATCAAGGCGTCGATGCGGGCCAGAAGCTCGACGAAGGCATAGGGCTTGGTGAGGTAGTCGTCGCCGCCGGCCTTCAGCCCCTTCACCCGTTCGTCGACCTCGCTGAGCGCGCTCAGGAACAGGACCGGCGTGGTATTGCCATGTTCGCGCATCTCGGCAACCACGCGCAGCCCGTCCATCTTGGGCAGCATGCGATCGACGATGGCCACGTCATAAGGCCGCGAAAGCGCCAGCGTCAGCCCCGTCTCGCCATCGGCGGCGTCGTCGACGACATGGCCGGCCTCCTTAAGGCCGTTCACCAAATAGCGTTGGGCTTCAAGATCGTCTTCAATCACAAGGATGCGCATGTCCGCACTCCCTCTCAACAAATGGGTCCGCGCCGGCGGCAGCAACGGGGGGGAAGGGGCCGCCACCGCCGGCGCGGGGGCCGGACGCCGCGGAACAGATCCGCGCCGCCCGGTACGCGTTAAACTCAGGTCTTGCCGATATCGACCGCCACGTAGCGCGAGCCGGCCTGGGTCGCGACCAGCAGAAGCACGGACTTGCGGCCCATGTTCTGCGCGTCGGCGATGCCGCGCTGGACATCCTGTGGCGTGTGCACCGTCCTGTTGCTGACGGACATCAGAACGTCGCCGGGCTGCAGGCCCTTGTCGGCCGCGTCGCTGTCCGGATCGACCTTGGTGATCAGCACACCCTGAGTGTTGTCGTCAAGATTGTAGAGTCTGCGCGTTTCCGGCGTTACCGCGGCCAGGCCAAGCCCCATCGCTTCGCCCGTCGCGGCCGCGCCGCCGCCCATCTGCGGCACGTCGTTGGAGGCGACCTTCTCGTCCTTGCGCGGCGCGATGTGCGCGGTGACCTGTTCGGTCTTGCCGTCGCGATTGACGGTCAGTGTCGCATTCGAGCCGGCCGCGATCGCCGCGATGCGCCGCGACAGATCGCGCGAATCCTCGATCGCCTTGCCGTTGACGGCGAGCACGATATCGCCCTGATGCAGGCCGGCCTTGGCTGCGGGTCCGCCCGGCACGACGCTCGCCACGATCGCGCCCTTGGGTTCCTTCATGCCGAGCGAGGAGGCGATCTCGGGTGTCACGCTCTGGATCTCGACGCCCAGCCAGCCGCGCGCGACATGGCCATGGGCCTCGAGCTGCGAAACGACGTCCCTGATCGTGGAGGCGGGAATGGCGAAGCCGATGCCGACGCTGCCGCCCGACGGAGAAAAGATCATCGAATTCATGCCCACGACCTGGCCGCGCAAATCGAAGGTCGGACCGCCCGAATTGCCGCGGTTGATCGGCGCGTCGATCTGGATGAAGTCGGTATAGGGACCGTTGCCGATGTCGCGGCCGATGGACGAGACGATGCCGGCGGTCACGGTGTTCGACAGGCCGAAAGGATTTCCGACTGCGACCACCCAGTCGCCGACGCGAAGCTGGCGGTCGTCGCCGAATTCGACGGTGGGAAGGGGCTTGTCGGTGTGGACGCGCAACACCGCGACATCGGTCGCGGAGTCGGCGCCGACGAGCTTGGCATCCAGGGTGCGGCCATCGTTGAGCTTCACCGTGATCTTCTTGGCGCCGTCGATCACGTGATTGTTGGTGACGATGATGCCGGAGCGGTCGATGATGAAGCCGGAGCCCATCGACACCGCCTTGCGCGGCTGAAGCTGGCGCCCCTGATTGAACTGGTTGAACAGATCGCGGAACGGTTCGGGAAGGTCGTCGAGCTGGCTGAGCTGATCGGAAGCCGTCTCCTGTTCGATCGCGGTGATCGTCACCACGGCGGGGCTGACGCGTTCGACCAGATCGGCGAAGCTGAAGGGGGCGCCGCTTTCGAGCATGCGCGGCGGAGTGCGATGATCGCTCTCCGCCGAAGCGAACCGCATGGGCGCGGACATCGTGACCGGCATGGCGCTCGTCGACGATCCTTTAGCGGATGGAAGCAGGCTGAAGGCGCCCAAACCGACCACCACGATGACTGCTGCGGATCCAAGCGCCGTAATCTTTGAATGGTGCTTGAGATACGCGAGCCACTTCTCACCCAACATCGACATTTCTCCCGGGAGATTCAGGGACCTGCCTCGCTGCCGGGCCGGGTCCGATACGTCCTTCAGATAGGCTGTTGCTGTTACGTGTTGATCTCCGAAAGATTACAAATCAGTAATCAGTTGATTTCTTTTTCTTGGCCCCGCCCTTTCGCCCTGAGGACGAGAAGAGTGCCGGTCCCGGCTGCCATGAGAAGGACTATGAACGGCGCCAGCCAAAGCGCGTAAGTGTCTGCGTTGAATGGCGGTTTCAGCAGAATGTAGTCGCCATAGCGCGCGACGAGGTAGCGCTCGATCTGGCTGTCGGAATCGCCGCGGGCGATGCGCTCGCGGATCAGCCGACGCAGGTCGGCCGCAAGCGGCGCCCCCGACTCGTCGAGCGATTCGCCCTGACAGACCAGGCAGCGGAACTCCTTCTGCAGGGCGCGGGCGCGGGCTTCCTGCGCGGGATCTGGCAGCGTCTCCGGTGCCGGCGCCGCTACGGCCGTCTGCGTCAGCAAGAGCATGGCGAACAGCAGTTTTTTCATGCCCGCTCCATCGCGGGCGATGGCGACTGCGACCAGAAGCGGGCGCGCAACCGGGCTGCGAGCGCCGCCGCACCGCCGAGCGCCATCACGGCGGCACCGAACCAGATGAAGGGCGCCAGCGGATTGACATAGGCGCGAATGGTCCATCGCCCCTGGCCCCGATCATCGCCGAGCGCGACATAGAGGTCTTCGAAACCGGTGCTGCGAATGGCAGTCTGCACCGTCTCCTGGCCTTCCACGGGATACATCCGCCGCTCCGGTGCGAGATGGCCGATGAGGCGAGCGTGGCTCAGTACGTCCAGATCGGCGTGTTCGGCGCGATAATTGGGGCCGAAGAGCGTTCGCACGCCCTCGAAGCGCAAGCTGTAACCGCCGATGGACATGGTCTCTCCCGGCGCCAGCACCTGCAGCGACTCCGCACGCCACAGCGTCGTGCCCGCGATGCCCATCAAGGTGATACCCAGACCGGCATGGGCCATGATCGCAGCCATCGCCGCGACGCCCAGCGTGCGTGCGTGCATCCGCAACACGGCGTCGACGACGCTTGCCCCGATGACCCAGGCGGCGACCGCGAAAATGCCGGCCCCGAGCAATGTGCGCGGGGAAATCGCAAATAGAACGATCAGTGCCGCGACAATGGCGGCCACGAGCGCGGGAAGGAGCTGGCGCGCCGCGGTCTTGAGGTCGCCCATGCGCCAGGCAAGTCGCGGGCCGAAGGGCAACACAATCATCATGGCGACGAACAGTGGACCGAAGAAGGTGTCGAAATAGGGCCCGCCGACCGAAAGCCTGACGCCGAATGCCGCGAGCAGGATCGGGTAGATCGTGCCGATGAAGACCACCGCAAGTGCGGTCACCAGCAGGATGTTGTTGATCAGCAGAGCCGTCTCGCGGCTGGCCGGCGCGAAGGATGCTCCGCTCTCCAGCTTCGGCGCGCGCCAGGCGAAGAGGGCGAGCGCTCCCAGGATCGCGGCGCTCAGGATCAGGAGGATGAAGACGCCGCGCTCAGGATCGCTGGCGAAGGCATGTACCGAGACGATGACGCCTGAGCGCACCAGGAACGTGCCGATCAGGCTCAGCGAAAACGCCATGATCGACAGCAGCAACGTCCAGGTGCGAAAGGCGCCTGTGCGCTCTGTCGCAAGCGCGGAATGCAGCAACGCCGTCGCTACCAGCCAAGGCATGAGGGATGCGTTCTCGACCGGGTCCCAGAACCAGAAACCGCCCCAGCCGAGATCGTAGTACGCCCACCACGAACCGCCCGCGATCCCGAGAGTCAGCGCGATCCACGCGATCAGCACGAATGGCCGCGATGCGCGCGCCCATGCGCGGTCGACATCGCCGGTGATGAGCGCCGCGGCGGCATAGGCAAAGGTCGCCGAAAGCCCGACATAGCCCGTGTAGAGGGTGGGCGGATGGAAGGCGAGGCCAGGGTCCTGCAGCAGCGGATTGAGGCCGGCGCCTTCGAACGGCATCGGATCGACGCGCAGGAACGGATTGGAGGTCAGCAGAATGAAAAGAAGAAACGCGACGGCGAGCAATCCCTGAACGCCGAGCGCCGCCGTGCTGAGGCGCTCGCCGCCGCGTTGAAACAACGCTATTGCCGCCGAATAGATCGACAGCACCAGCACCCATAGCAGCATGGAGCCTTCGTGGTTTCCCCACACGCCGGTGATCTTGTAGAGCAGCGGCTTCAATGTGTGCGAGTTGTCGGCGACATCGACGATGCTGAAGTCGGAACTGACGAAGCCGTAGACCAGCGCGCCGAACGCCAGCACCACGAATGTGAAACCCCCCGTCGCCGCGCCCGCAGCGACGCGCGCCATCGGTTGCGACCGCAACCCCAATAGGCCTGCAGCCGATTGAACGACGGCAAGCGCCAGCGCCAGACAGAGCGCGAGCTGGCCGAGTTCGCCGGTCACTGGCCTTCCTTCCAGCGTCCGGAGCGCTTCAATGCCGCGACGACGTCGGGCGGCATGTAGCGCTCATCGTGCTTGGCGAGGATCTCGCTCGCCTCGAAGGTGCCGCGGTCGTCGAGGCTGCCCACGGCGACCACGCCCTGCCCTTCGCGGAACAGTGCCGGCAACACGCCTTGGTAATGCACGGGAATGCGGCTGGCGCCGTCGGTGATGACGAAGCCGATGGCGGCGCCTTGTTCGTGCTGCACGCTGTGCTTCTCCACCAGCCCGCCGACGCGGAAGGCGACCCCCGGACGGATATGCTTCCTGGCGATGTCGCTCGGGCTGTAGAAGTAGAGCACATTGTCCTGCAGCGCATAGACGACCAGGCCTGCACCGCCGGCGCCGGCAACCAGCAGCGCGAGCGCGAAATAGAGGCGGCGGCGTTTCTTGGCGTTCATGGCGCGAATATAGGATTATTCGGCGCCCAGAACACATACGTATCGGCCCCTCTTCCGCCCCAATCCGGTCTCAGCATTCGCCTGTCGATTGGGGGTTTCGATGTGCGGCTTTCGATTTCTGCTGCTTGGCCTGGCCGGACTCATTGTCGCGGCCTGCCTTCCGGTGACCAGCGACCACCCCATTGGGGAAAGCAAAGGTTTCGCAATCGACCCCGCGCTGCTCGGCACCTGGCGCGGCCGGGGAGAGAGCAAGGACGACAAGCCCGGCACCGTCGCTTTCTTGCGTGGCGATAACGGACACATGACCGCGATCCTGATCGCGGAGGACGAGTGGGAAACCTACGACCTTCAAGTGGCGACCCTCGGCGCCAACCACTTCATGAATGTGCGCTCCGTTCTGAAGAACGGAGCGCCGGTCGACGACGAAGAAGCAAAGGCGATCATCCCGCTTCTGTACCGCTTCGGCCGTGGCGGAAAGCTGACGCTCGCCCTGCTCGACGACAAAGCGAGCGCAGCCGCGATCCGCGCCGGCAAGATCAAGGGCGAGTCGAAAGCCGACGACGACGCGCACCTCACCGCCGAGCCTAAGGAACTCGACGCGTTCTTCATGACCAAAGAAGGCGCGAGCCTGTTCAAGTCCAAGCTGCTCGCATTGTCGAAGGTGAAGTGACGGCGGTTGCGCTAATGCGCTGCGCCGGTGCGCAGGATCTCGTCCGCCAAACCGGTCTCGTAAACGAGGCCCGCAGCCGTGAGCACGATCTGGCGCGGATAATCGCTCTTCGCGAGCCCTTTGCGCGCGAGCGCGTTCCATACCGCTTCGTGGTAGAGCCCGGTCGCATCCTTGCCGGCGACGACCGCATCGCCCAGATGGAAGTGATCGCCATGCGCCTGCGGGAAGCGCGAGATCGTGACCTCGCCATTTGCGCTCGCCGCATCGGGCAGCTTCGCCATCGCCTGCAACAGCGTGAGCGTGCGTAACTGCAAGGGGTTGAGCTTCAGCGGATTGTTTCTAGGCGGCATTCATCTCCTCGCGCGCATCCTGCCATTGCGCCAAATCGGCGCCGGGCTGAGGCGGAGGACAATGCCAAGCCGGCTGCGTCTTCGACATCATGACCACCGGGCTCAGGTAATCGAGCCGCCCCGCCGCGGTGTCGCACGATCCAAGATAGGCGTCGAGTCCCGGGAACTCGGCCTGCGCGGGAACAAGCCGCGGTTCGATCTTGCCCAGGGAATGGAGCCACATTGCCGTGCCCGCGAGCGAGACCTGGACGTGCCAGCTTCCGCCCTCGCGGATGCGCCGCAACAGCGCCGCCGCGGCTCCCGCCGCCGCCAGATAGCCTGTGGTGTAGTCGAGCACCGCTGCGGGGATCAGTTCCGGCGCTGCCTCTCGGTCGCGTCCGCGACGGCCGGCGCTGAACAGGCCATGTTCGTAAGCAAGGCCGGTCGCCGCCTGGGCCACCTGCTCCCAGCCGCGCCGTTTGGACCAGGGGCCCTCCTGCCCGAAGCAAGAGACTGAGACATAGGTGATGCCGCGGCAGATATGGGCCAGCGCCGCCGGCGTGAAACCGAGTCGCGCCAGTGCGCCGGGCCGGTAGGAGTCGACGAAGAAATGCGCATCGCGCGCAAGCTGTCGCAAGCTTTCCGCATCGGCAGGCTTTACCAGATCCAGGTATGCGGAACGCTTTCCCTGACCGGTGTCGAGATCGAAGAGCTCGATCGTATCCAGCCGCTCGGCGCGCAAATGCAGGACCTCCGCTCCATAGGACGCCAGCGTGCGTCCGCAGGTGGGACCGGCGAGCACGCGCGTCAAATCGAGCACGCGAATCTGCGACAACGGATCGGCGGACTCGCCCAGTCTGAGCGGCGGCGCCTCACCGATCTTCTTGAGCACGATGGGCGGCAGTGACGCGAGCGCGCGGCCCTGTGCGGTTTCAGCCCATTCCTCCGCGCTGCGCACCACCGCGCCCGAGAGATTCATGAAGGCGATCGCGTCCTCGAGCGCGAAGGCGTTCCATTTCGCGGTCGCCTGGGCGACGGCATCGCGGAGGTTCGCCGCGTTAAGCAGGTCGAGCATGCGAGGATATTGCCGCGGGAACCCGCCATGCAGCTCGATCCAGCGCCCATCGCCACAGCGATAAAGCCCGACCGCCGGTGCCTCCATCGCCGGCCGCGGCACAGCTTGTCCGTTGCGGCGGATACGCGTGAACGAGAGAAGCGAGGCAGCAACCGCGTTCAGATCGAGCGAAATCTGCTGTTTGTCCCCGCCGCGCAGCCGCCAGATCTCGGCCGCAATCGCAGCACTCAGACCGAGAGCAGCCGCGCCCGCCTCGGCGGCGCGGAACGGGGTGGGAAGGATCGGGTCGGCACTCTCGAAGGCCGGCGCGGTCAGCGGCGCAACGCCGGCGATGCGGTTCAGATACTCGAATGCCTTGCGGGGACTCATGCAACTCTCCACCGGCCCGGTATAATCCAGGCGATACTTCCCCGCCGCTCAACTCTAGCACATCAGCGAGGTTCGTCCATGCCGGGACCATTCGAAGGCATCCGTGTGATCGATTTTGGGCGCTATATCGCAGGGCCGTTCTGCGCGGCGCTGCTCGGCGATCTCGGTGCGGAGGTGATCCGTGTCGAGAAGCGCGAAGGTCGCGAGGACCGGACGCTCGTTCCGCTGGCCGCAAACTCCGACGGCAGCCCGGCGGAAGGAGCGATGTTTCTTCAGATGAACCGCAACAAGAAGGGCATCACGCTCGACCCGATGTGCGATGCCGGGCGCGAGATCGTGCGCCGGCTGGTACGCTCGGCCGACGTCGTCGTCGCCAACCTGCCTGCGGAGACGCTCAAGGCCATGGGTCTCGACTGGGAGAGCGTTTCCGCGATCAACCCTCGCGCAATTCTCGCGGTCGTGAGCGCCTTCGGCATGCAGGGTCCCTATGCGACTCGCGTCGGATTCGACGGCGTCGCGCAGGCGATGTCCGGCGCGGCTTGGTTCGCAGGAACGCCCGAGCAGCCGGTGCGCGCCGCCGCGCCCTGGGTGGATTTTGGAACGGCGTCGCTGATGGCCTTCGGCGTCGCTGCGGCATTGCGCGCGCGCGAAACCACGGGAAAGGGCCAGGTGGTCGAAGGCGCGTTGTTGCGCACGGCGCTCACCTTTTTCAGCCCGACCTTGATCGAAGAAGCGGTGCTGAAGCTCGACCGCCAACCCACGCTCAATCGCAGCCAGACGGCGGGACCGTCGGACATCTTCCGTGCCAAGGATGGCTGGATCACCGTTGCCGTGAACGGCGATCCGCTGTTCCGCCGCGTGGCCAGGCTGATCGGCGCGGCGGAATGGATCGACGATCCGCGCTTTGCGAGCGACAAGGCGCGCGGAGACAATGGCGACTTGATCAGCGAACGCGTGGGCGCCTGGGTCGCGCAGCGCACATCCGCCGAGGCCATCGCCGCGTTCGAAGGCGCGCGCGTGCCTGCGGGACCGGTCTATCGCCCGCGCGAAACACTGGCCGATCCGCATGTCCGCGCCTGCGATTTCTTTGCCGAAGTCGAATTCCCCCGCATCGGCACGGCGCCGGTTGCCGCCACGCCGGTGAAGCTGCACGAGACTCCGGGATCGGTGCGCGCGCGGCCGCCGCTCCTGGGCGAGCACACCGACCTGGTACTGCGCGAACTGGGCTATTCCGCCGCCGAGATCGCCGCATTGAGGCAGCAAGGCGCCGTGTAACGTCTCACGCCGCAGCGGCCAGAGCAGCCTTCGCGCGGCGGCGAAGCAGCTCTGCTTCCTCGGCGCTGAAGAACAGCGCGGTCAGCTGCGCTGCGAGTTCGAATTGATGTTCGATCACGGCGCGCCTCGCGGGATCGGCGCCACGCATTTCGCGCACGAGATCCTCGTTATAGGCGCGCAGATGCTGGCTCGCTTCGTCGAGCGCATCTTTCTGCGCGGCGGCGAAGGAACCCGTGGCGGCATAGGGCGCGCAGCCGACGATGAGTCGCGCATAGCGAAGCCCGCGCTCCGCCTTTTCCGCGTCGACCGGTTTCGAAAGATCGGCGATCTTCGGTCCGCCGCCGAACGAGCCGCTCTTCTGCACCGGCATCACGGCGACGACTTCCTTGGGCGCGCGCTCCATGAAACCTTCCATGGTCTCGGCGACGGCGGCGCGATCCTTGAGCAAGCGCTTGCCCCATTTGCCGTCGCGGCGGATATCGATCTCCTTGACGATGGAGCTCGACATTTCGGTGAAACGCGCCAGATGTTCGATCAGCGCCTCGACATCGAACATGGGATGACGTGCATTGCGAACGACCGCACCATGATACTCGATGTCGGCGAACAACAGGTCGCCGACGAGGCCCATGTCCGTGTTGCTGATCAGCGTGTCTTCGCTGCGGCGGCTCACAAGCTGCGCAAGCTTGAGCGCTTCCCATGGCCGGGCGAGCCGGTTCAGCGCCACCACCGCGACATAGGGCGCCGCATCGGGCAAGGTCTCAACCAGCCGGTCATGGATGCTGCGCAGGGACCACAGCATCTCCTCGCTCAATTGCGGCACCTGGCGCGGCAGCAAATCCTGGATCTCCACGATCTGCGAAGCTGCGGCGAGAAGCAGTGCCATTTCCTCCGCATCGGCGAGCGCCGCGTCGCTTCCGAGCGCCAGACGCGCGGCCTTGCGATCCCTGGCGATGGCAATGCGCAGCGCTCCGGCGCTCTCGGGCCAGAACGCCGAGGCACGGGCAAGCGCGTCGTCGGCGCGCTGAGCAAGAATGTGCGCATTGATTTCGGCCGTGTAGGCAGTCGACGACGCAGGAAGCAGCTTTTCGATCCACGACCAGACGGGCGCGATACTTGTGCGCGCGATGCGGCCCTTGATCTTTTCCTTGGGCGACCGTTCCGTGACCAGATCTTCAAAGGGCCTGCAGAACAGACGCAACGGCGATGGCGTGCGCGCCGCTTGCGGCAAGCTTCGAAGCGCGGGCCGCAAGGCATCGAGAATCATGTCATGCGGGAGCATCTTGCCGCCCGCCAGCCTGTCGACCTCCACCGCGCGCGCGAGCTTCGCAGCCGCCATCGACGGCAGCATGCCGAGAAACGACTTCAACTGAGCCGATTTTTCGGGCGAAAGCATCCGAACGGTCCTTGATCCAGCCTATACCTTAGCCTTGGGCCGTTAACGCGCGCTTTCCTTAATTCTTACGTAATCGCAGGCAGAACAAGCTCCGCCTTCACGCCGCCCGAGACCGACTCGCCGAGGGTCAACGCCCCCCCATAGAGCTTGGCGATGTCCTCGACGATCGAAAGTCCAAGCCCTGTTCCGGGCACGCTTTCGTCCAGCCGCTCGCCGCGGGCGAGTACGCGTGAGCGGTCTTCCGGCCTGAGGCCGGGACCGTCATCCTCGATCGCGAGGCGCCACTTGGCGCCCTCCCCAGCCGCCGTCACCCGCACGGCGTGCTTTGCCCATTTGCAGGCATTGTCGATGAGGTTGCCCGCCATCTCTTCGAGGTCCTGGCGCTCGCCGCGGAAGAACAGCGACGGCGGGCAATGCATGGCGATCTCGATGCCGCGCTCGCCATGGATACGCGCCAGCACCCGTATGAGATCGTTCAGCACCGCTTCGACCTTCGTGCGGTTGCCGAGCACGTCCAGCGCACCTGCGGCACGGCCGCGCGCGAGATAATGATCCACCTGCCGGCGCATGACGTCCACCTGGCGCCGGACCTGATCCGCGAGCGGTCCCGGCGCGGCTTGCGCCTCGCTCGCGAGCACCGTGAGCGGCGTCTTCAGGAAATGGGCGAGGTTGGAGACATGCGTGCGGGCCCGGCCCACGACTTCTTCGCTGTGCTGGATCAGGCTGTTGAGTTCGGACGCGAGCGGCGCGATTTCCGCAGGGAACTGCCCTTCGAGCCGGCGGGCCTTGCCGTCGCGGATACGCGACAAGGCCTCGCTCACGCGTCCGAGCGGCCGCAACCCGATGCGCACCTGCAACAGCACGGCGACGATGAGCCCCGCGCCCAACAGCGTGAACGCCCAGATCAGCGTGCCGTTGAATTCCCGGGCCTCCGCTTCCACCTGCGAACGGTCGCCTGCCACCATGAATGTGTAGGACCGCGTGTCGTCCTTGTCCGGTGTCGCTGCCACAGGAAAGACGACCTGCCTGGCGAGCACACGCAGCTGCTGGTCCTCCGGTCCCTTGGCGTGACCCCAGGTGAGCGCGCCGACCGTTCGCGGATCTTCGATCGCGATCAGATGATCGAACAGCGAGTGCGAGAACTGCACGGATTGGTCCGTTCGCTTCGGAAGGATTTCCCAGTAGAGGCCGGAATAGACCTGCTCGAAGCGGTGATTGAGCAGCCGCTCCTCGAGCACCACCCCGCCATTGGGATCGGCCTCGGCCGCGGCGATCAGGCCGTCGAGGTCGACCTGCAGCGTGGTGTCGAAATTCTCCTCGACCGCCGTGCGGAATGCGTCGCTCAAAACGAAGCCGCCCGCCGCCAGACCGAGCACGGTCCAGATCAGCGCGGCTGCGATCAGGCGCGCGGCAAGCGAATTAAGCCTGAGCGCCGGTCTTTTGCGAAGCTTGAGGATCGTCGAGGCAATAGCCAAGGCCGCGTACCGTTTGAATGAGGGCAGGATCGAGTTTCTTGCGCAATCTGCCGACGAACACCTCGATGGTGTTGGAGTCCCTGTCGAAATCCTGATCGTAGAGATGCTCCACCAGTTCGGTGCGCGACACAACCTTGCCGCGGTGATGGGCAAGATAGGCAAGCAGCCGATATTCGAGCGAAGTGAGCTTTACCGGGTTGCCGTCCATGGTCACGCGGCTCGAACGCGTATCGATATGGAGCTTGCCGATGTCGATCTCGGATGTGGCAAAACCCGCCGCGCGGCGCAGCAGGGCGCGCACGCGTGCCAGAAGCTCCTCGGTGTAGAATGGCTTGGCGAGATAGTCGTCGGCGCCGGCGTCGAAGCCCGCGACCTTGTCGCTCCAGCGGTCGCGCGCGGTGAGGATCAGCACCGGCATCATGCGTCCGGCCTTGCGCCATTTTTCCAGGACCCTTACGCCGTCCAGCTTGGGCAGGCCGAGATCGAGGATCACGGCATCGTAAGGCTCGGTGTCTCCGAGAAAATGACCCTCCTCGCCATCGCCGGCGGTGTCGACGACATAACCGGCATCGCTCAGGGCTTTCTTGAGCAGCCGCTGAAGATCGCGGTCATCTTCGACGAGGAGCAAACGCATGCGCTGGGTCTCCTAACGCCCCCGGTGCGGCCCAAAAGACCGCCCGTGCTCGAACCTTTGTTCGCGCCGTTCCTCGCGCATCTGCGGCGGAGACTCGCGACGTTCTTCGCGCATCTGCGGCGGCCGCCGCTCGAATTGCGGACTGAGCACGCGCCCCGTGCGCGCATCGGCGTCGAACCAGACGATCCGGCCATCCGGCGTCATCCATTTGAGCCTGTAGCGCAGCTGCCCGTCCGGCCCGCGATAGGGACCTTCGGCATCATAGAACTTGCCCGGATGATGCTCCCGCACGGCAGGCAGGATGCTATCGAGAGAGGGGGCATCGCGATCGCTGTCCGCTCGGGCCGCGTCGCTCAGAAGCACGGCGAAAGCCAAATAAAGACAAGCAATTACGCGCGCACTCATGGCGGACTTCTAGCGCCCCTTGCATGAACCCGCCATGAATATCGCGTCCAGAACGGGTTCAGAACTGCCCTGCCATCTTACGCGACATGGAACGGCGGCTCCAGCGGCGGCGCTCCGCAGGCCCGCAAGGGACTTGGTGCAGAGAAGGAGAATTCGAGATGACGTTCAAAAAGGCCCTATTGGCGGCGGCGGCGGCGATGACACTATTCGGTACCAATGCCGCGATGGCGGTGGATCGCAACCATGATGGAATTCGCGACCACCGCACGCTGGAACGGCGCGCGACTCATGACCGCTACTGGCGCCCGGGTTACGGCCGCTTCGTGGCGCGCGATCGGGTTTACTTCGAGCTGCGCCGCCATCGCTACGTCCGCTTCGTCGGCGAACCCACCTTCGTCGGCGGGCGCTATGTGGTGCGCTGCTACAACCCTTACGGCCGCGTGGTCTTCGTGGAGATCAATCCCTACACCGGCGCCTTCCTGGGCGAGGTGCGGATCTGAGCCTTGCCAAGCTTGAGGGCGCGCGGTTCGTGGCAAGCCCCTCCCCATGGACCGCACGGCCTTTGAGCGAGAGCCCGCGCCGGAGCAATCCGACGCGGGTTTCTCAACATTGGGCCTACAAGTCCCAGCAGCGAAATCCTGCCTCCGCACGGCTGAAGAAGGCGCGTTGCTCGTGGACGACGAGGACAAGATCCCGCTTGTCGCGCAGTTCGCCGCAGATGGACCGCGCCACGCTCTTGAAAGCCCGCGTTTCGGGATAGGGCATGACGTTGAGTTCGTCGATCGTCCAGTGCTGGAGATTGATCACATTGGTGTCGGCCGAGGTATGCACGAGATGGCGGGAAATGACCGTAGGCAATGCGCGCCGGCCTGCATCGTTGAGATAGATTTGCGCTTCGGTCAGGTTTCCGGAATAGAGCGCGGATGACAGATAGGAATCCCACCCATTGAAGAAACTCGCGGCCGGCATCACGCCGAAGAGGACCAGGACAGCAGCGTGATAGGCGTGGCGGCCGGGCCAGACGATGTCGCGCGCCGTGGCCGCCGTTCTGCCACCGAACAGCAGAAGGTCGAACGCAGCCATCGCCGCGGTCCAGGGCCAGATGATGTCGTTCCAATTCTGTCCCAAAGGGCCGAACATGGCCAGGATGAAGACGTGCATCGCGACCGCGAGAACCAGCGCGATGCGGCGAAACCGGTGCGTGAGAAGTCCGACGCCGAACCCGACCTGCAAGAAGGGCGCTGCAAAACCGAATGCGTGAAGCATACCCGCGGCTTGCGGCAACAGGTTCGTGATCGGCTGAACGATCCACGGAAATTCGTTGCCGACGAAGTTGAGATTGATCTTCTGCAGTCCCGAATAGATATAGGTGGCCGCAACGATAAGGCGCGCGATATTCAACGTGCGTTCGCGTCCGGCCGTGTCTGCCTTGTCCCAGGAAAACAATGCAAGCGCGCCCAGCAGGAACGCGAATTGAAACACCCAGGGTTGCCAGCGTGTCTGATCGAAGATGCAGAAGAGCAGCAGGTCCGCAAGAAAGACCGCGACGTATTTCTGCGGTTTCGCGCTGACAAGAGCCGCAGCCGCCGACGCGAACAAAGCCGCAAACAGGCCATACTGCAGCCTGCTCCCGAGCGCCGGAAGCGCGGTCAAGACCGGCGCCGGCGGATAAGAACGCGGTCCGATCCAAAGCGGCGCGCACATGGCAAGTTCGACGGCGAAGGTCAGCAGCAGGACAACCTTCATCCCGTACAAGCGCGCGCCAGGTCCCCAAAGAAAGCGGCGATTCGCCGCCACGAAGCGATAGACCATCGGGGCCGCGGCTCGGGCCGGCGGCAGGCGTGCGAAACGGTTGAAAGCACGCAAGCTGGGAAATTGTGCGGCGATCTTCAGGATCGCCTCGGCGCCGCGAAAGACGTTTCCGGAGGCGTCGGACAGGTGAATTTCCCGCTCGACGGCTCGCTTGTCGAAAGGCAGCTCGCCGCGGCAGTGCATGTCGTGCAGAACGAAGCGATCGTGGCGGTCGGACTCGCGGATATTCTGCACCAGCGACACGCACATGGGGCACTCGCCGTCGTAATAGACGTCCAGCCGCTTCTTTCCGGATTTGCCTCTCAATTCGTCCCCACCGGCGAAAGCGCGCCACTCTGCCATCAGGATCGCCAGAAATGAATGTCGCGAAGCCGCTGGAAAGACGCCGCCGACTTCCGAAAGCGACTGTTCATCCGGCAAGCCTGTCCCTATTGCGCGGACATGCCAATTGCCGAGAAGGTCATGAAACGACCGGCGAAGTCTGGATCGAGACACGCTGCCATTTCATATGGATTTTCCTTAGCTTAGCTGCCACTATGGTTGCGGGGGCATCGGAAAGGATATGGGGGACGACAGTGGTGGCATCCGATCCGCGCGTCATGCTGAGGCGGATTCGTGACTTGACCGGTTCGCGGCCGGACCTGGCCGCACGCTATGAGGCTGCCAAGGCGACCATCCGCCATTTTCGCAAGCCCGCCTTCTATGAGGTGACCCAGCGCTGCAACCTGAAATGCGAAGGTTGCTATTATTTCGAGTCGGAACGCGTGCCCATCGACGAACAGCAGGCCGTTGCGGAGTGGGAACGCTTTTTCGCGACCGAAGCCCAGCGCCAGGTCTCCATGGCCTATTTCGTCGGCGCCGAGCCCGCCCTGCATCAGGAGCGCCTGCTGGCGGCGGCGGGACATTTCGTGCACGGCAATGTCGGCACCAACGGCACGATCCGCATCGACCCCGCGATCCCGTTCCGGATCTCGATCTCGATGTGGGCAGGCGACGACGAAACGGACCGCACGCTTCGCGGCGCCAGCGCGTTCCGCAAGGCTTTCCGCAACTATCGCGGCGACAGGCGCGCGATCGTCTATTACACGCTGTCGCACTGGAACCTGGACGGCGCGCGAATCATCGCCGAGATGTGCCGCGACAATGGCTTGCCGCTGACCTTCAATCTGTATTCGCCGACCGCGACCTATCTGTCGAAACTCGCCGAGCACCAACCCAATGACGACGAGTTCTTCCGCGTCAGCCGGCCCGACGACACACCGATGCTTTCGGACGCGGACTTGGGCCGGGCCGAGCGTATTGTTCTGGAGTTGATGGAGGATTTTCCCGAAACCGTGCTGTATTCCCGTGCCTACAACAGATGGTCTACCCGTCCTGGCCCGCTGCATGCGCTTGACGCACAAGGAACAGCGCCGCTTTGCGGTTCGCGCATCACCTCGCTGATGCATTATTACGGCGCCGATCTCGTGCGCAAGAACATCAAATGTTGCACGCCCGATCTCGACTGTTCTCAATGCCGCATCATGAGCGGAGGCTGGTCGACAAAGCTAGCGCCCGATGCCAACGACCTCGCAAGCGCAGATGCTTTTTCCGATTGGCTCGAGATGTTGGAAGCCCTCAAGCGCATTTTCGTCTATGAACACAGCGCGACGACTGCCGCCACAAAGGAGGCGGCGACTGCACTCCACTAGCGCACAGGCATGGCAATGGATGACATCTGGGGGCTAACAGGCACCTCACCGGCACAGCAAGGGCTCGTCCGGGCGCAGTCGCAAATCGGCAATGGTGATTTCAACGAGGCCATCAAGACGCTGGCACCTTTCGTCGCCACCAATCCGGCCGACGGACGCGGGCAGCTCCTCTATTGCCGCGCGCTCTTCGGCTTGAAGAACTATGCCGAGGCTGCGGACGCTGCCCGCGCCGCCGTCGCGGTCATTCCCAACATGGTGCGCCTGCGCGTTATCCTGGCGCAGGCATTGCTGGCGTCGGGAAAAACCGCCGAAGCCCAGACTGCTCTCGACGAAGCGGCGCGCATATTTTCCGACAGCGCCGCGATTGCCGCTCTGCAGGCCGAATCACGGCTGAAGGCAGGCGCCTTTGCGCAGGCGCTGGAGGCCAGTGAGCGCGCGGTCGCGCTCGAGCCTGCATCGCCGACGCATGCCGCAATGAATATCGCGCTGCGGTGCATGAACGGCGCCGAGGTTCCTCAAACATTGCTTGCAACCGCCGAACCGGAAAACGCGATCGAATTGACGCGGAAACTGGCGCTGCTGTTGCGCAAGCGCAAGGCCGCCGAGGTGCAGCGCGCCCTTCTCGCGCGCGCGCTGAAGTTGTTTCCCGATGCCGCAGCGATCCGCCTCATGCATGCCGAAAACCTGCTCGCCGAAGACAAGACCTCCGAAGCTCTGGCAATTCTCGGCGATCCGCGGATCGCTGCCGAAACACTGGAGCCGGGGCTCGCGAAGCGGATGTTTGGCGTGCGGGCCGAAGCGCATCGTGCGCTCAGGGACTTTGACGCGGCACGCGCCGATTATGAGCGGATACTGGCGCTCGATCCGCAGAACGAAGACGCGCTGCAAAAGCTCTACCTGTTGCATCGCAGGCTGGGCAACGACCAAGAGATGCGCGCTTACGCCAAGCGCATAGCGCGCGCCGGCAGTACAAGAATGCCGGCGACGCTTGCCGAGGGCCTGCACTCCCTTGCCACGAGCAACGCCAAGGTCGATCTCGGCCCCGACAAGGTCGGCTGGGCCTGGGACCTCGCCGACAAGAGCGTTTGGCAACACGATGCCTGGCTCGAAGAGATCAAGTGGGGCCGTCGCGCCGATCTGCTGTTGCGCGCCTGGTGGCTCAATCTTTTCGAGCGTGGCGGCGAGATCGCAGCCCTGATCGATCCGCCTGCGCCGGGACTGAACGATTTGCTCAAGCCGGGTGAGCGCGCGCTCGCGGTCACCAGCCACCTCGGGCCCATGGCCGGCTTCGTCCATTTCATGCAGACCTGCGGCAGGCCATTTCGCGGCTTCGGTTTTTCGGGCCCCGACCCGGTCGTGGGCGACGCTCCACCGATGCGTATAGCCTCGAACGTCGCCAACCAGGCGGCGGCCTTGCGCGAACTGGTCGACGAGATCCGAAAAGGGACGCTGGTCGGATTCGCCCCGGACTCGCCGACCGGCAAGGATACGCTCAAGTTCGAATTCCTCGGCCGCCGCGTATCGCTGTCGCCGCTGGTGCCGCGGCTGGCGCAACGCCATGGCGCAGCCAGTATCTATTGTCAGCCGCTTTGGCACGGCGAACGCATCCGCCTCGAGTTTCAGCGTTTGCCCGATCCAGCTCCCGGTGAAGCGGCAGAAGCCCATGTGCAACGCTGGTGCCGCGGCTATCTGGCGGCGCTCGAGCCCGTGATGCGCGGAGATCCGCGCAATCTCAACCTCGCGTCCGGCCTGTGGGTGAATGCCCGCAACTCCGCGGACAAGCGGGAAGCGTGATACGCTGTCGGGGCCACGCACTATTGCCATCGGCAGTTGAGATCGCCCATTCTGTCGCGCGGTCTTGCTTGGGGGGCGAGCAATGGCAGAAATCGCGGGATGGGCGACAATTTTCTCCTCTTCGGCGCATTGGCATATTCTTG
>Ga0335083_10000570_pt1 | contig 54936 bp, 59 predicted proteins | sample Lox_Sample_42_FD_206716 | JGI IMG/M metagenome (GOLD analysis project Ga0335083, IMG submission 206716) | Soil microbial communities from Loxahatchee National Wildlife Refuge, Florida, United States - Lox_Sample_4.2 | ecosystem: Environmental > Terrestrial > Soil > Wetlands | place: USA...
CCGGGGCGCCTGTCCCGCCAGTGAAAGCCGGTCCACATGAAGAGCAGCGCGCCGGGAACCGGCAGCAGTCCGAGCGGCGAATGCAGGACCTTGCTGTCGGCGCTGACGACCATCGCGACCAGCAGCACGACCGTCATGGCGAGCGCCATTTTCGGGCCCGCCGGATCGATGCGCTGCTGGAGGGCGTTCCAGATGAGGCGCGTCATGATGAGGCAGGGCGCGAACCAGAGAATGGCAAAGGGGCCGCGCAGCTGGTCGGTCGCGAGCAGGATCGTCCGCACGCCCGTCCAGACATCAGGGAAGATCGGGCGGACATGACGCATCCCCTCGATCCAGAAATCGAGACCGAGAAAGAGCAGCGCGAAACTGAGCGCCGGCAGGCCCAAAGCGAGCAGCAGCCGCGGCGCCAGCGTGCGCATCGGCACCGCGCGCGTCACCGCGCCGGACGCCATGAAGAAGAGCGGCATGTGGAAGCAGTAGATGCTGTCGCGCAGCACCCCGCGCGTCCAGAGATGCCCCGCCACCACGGCGATGATGCCGAAGCCCTTCAGCGCATCCAGCCAGTCGAGCCGCGCGCTGATGTTTCGTCTGAAATGCACCGGCGGCGCGGACGCCATGCTGCTTTCCCCCTGCATGCCCACGCCCTATAGGCTGCCCCATGCCCAACCCCAAGCCTCGTCGCCGCACGCCACCGCCCTCGCCGCTCGCCGAGCGCGTGATCTTCATCGACGCCGAGGCGCTGGTGATCGACAAGCCGGCCGGCCTGCCGGTCGATCCGCCGCGCGACGGCAGCCTCAGCCTCGAGAACCATCTCGCCGGCCTCACCTTTGGCTTCGCGCGCTGGCCGGTGCCGGTGCACCGGCTCGACCGCGACACCAGCGGCTGCCTGCTGCTCGCGCGCAACCCCAAGGCGGCGGGGCGTTTCACCGCGGCATTCGAGGCGCGGCAGGTCGAAAAGACCTATCTCGCCGTGCTGGACGGTGTCCCCGAGCAGAAGGAAGGCATGATCGACCTGCCGCTTGGCAAGACCAGCACGCGCGAGAGCGGCTGGCGCATGGTGCCGGACGCCAGGGGCAAGGCTGCGGTGACGCGCTGGCAGGTGCTTTCGGTTCGCGACGGGCGGTCGCTCGTCCGTTTCAAGCCGGAGACGGGGCGCACCCATCAGCTGCGCACGCATGCGCTGCATGGTCTCGGTATCGGCATCCTTGGCGACCCGGTCTATCGCGCCGAAGGTGGCACGGGCTGGACAGGTGGCCTTGTCCTCCATGCCCGGCGGCTCATCTTGCCCCGTCACGGCAAGGCACCTGTCGACGCGACGGCGCCAATTCCAGCCATCTTCGCGCAGGCCGGCTTCCCCGATGCCGAAGCGCTGGACGAAGCGCCATGCCCCTGATCCCAGTCACGCGCAGTATCAGCATCGACGAGGCCGAGCTGGTCGAGAGCGCCACCCGCGCGTCGGGTGCGGGCGGGCAGCATGTCAACACGACCGACAGCGCGGTCATCCTGCGCTTCGATGTCGCGGGATCGCCCTCGCTGCCCGAGGCGGTGAAGGCCCGCCTCATCAGCCTCGCCGGCGCCCGCATGACCGGCGACGGCGTGCTCATCCTGCGCAGCGAAGGCTCGCGCTCGCAGTTCGAGAACCGGCGCGAGGTGCGCGAGCGCCTGATCGCGATGATCGCCGAGGCGACGATCGTCCCCAGGAAGCGACGGCCCACCAAGCCGAGCAAGGCGGCCAAAGCCAAGCGTGTCGACGCCAAGAAGGCGCGGAGCGGCGTCAAGGCCGGGCGCGGCAAGGTGCGACTGGACTAGGGTGTCTTGCCCTTGTCGCTGTCGCCGAACTGGGCCTGCAGGAACGGCACGATCTCGCGGCCATTGCCGTCCGGCTCAAGCATGAAATAGGTTTTCCGGTCGCCTCTGTGATGCTCCGCCACGTCGACATTGCTGACGGGGATGCCCGCTTGGGCCAACGCGTCGGCCATGACTTTGCTGTCTCGGCGCGAGTCGGTGTCGTTCGGCCCCGACAACATCAGAAACGCGGGAGCATTGGGCGGATCGAGATGAGCGACCGGCGAAAAATGGCGCTGTTCATCAGGATCCTTGCCGAACGTTCGCGCGATATCTCGGTCCGCATAGCTGTATTGCTTGTAGGCAAGCGGAATATCGAAGCCGGTGCCCCACAAGCTCACCACTCCCCGAATGCTGTCGAAAGGTACACCCGCCTTCTCGAAATACTCCGGATCGGTGCCCAACAGAGCTGCGAAATGCGCATCGAACCCGACGCCGATCAGAATGATCCGGTTGGGATCGATATGGAGCTTGGATGCGTCAGCCCGAAGATATGCTATGGCAGAGGCATAATAGTCCGCCATTTCACCGGCCTTAGCCAAGTACCTATCAAAGGGCACGAAAGCGACAGCATAGCCTGCTTCGTGCATGCGCGCACGCGGCCAGCCGTTGAATGAGATGGTGTTCGGCTGCTCGGCTCCACTGCCCATCGAGAGGTAGCTGCTCCCCTTGTTCAGGAATACCACGAGCGGCGCGGGCTTCGCCGTTCCCGCCTGAAAGAAGTCCACCTTCTGCCAATATTTCTTTCCGACGGTGATCGTCTGGGGAACCATGAATGGTGGCGTGATGCCGCCAGGTTCCTCCAGGCTTTGAAACAGTTGGGATGCATAACTCCGCTGAGCCGCCGCCGGGGCACAAGACAGCGTCAATGCCAGGCCCAGATAGAAGCCGCTGGTTCGCATCGATGGTCCCCTCTCCATGGTCCGACCCTCCCCGGGGCCAGAGATCGCCTTATGGATTGCCTGTTGCCGGGGGCGGGCTCGTCGCAGGTGCCGAAGCAGGTGCGGAAGAGCTCGTCGCCGGCGCCGGATTGCTTTCGGCGCGCGATGCCCTGCGGCGCGGCTCGGGCCTGGGCGTCGGTTTTTCGGGCGGCGGCGCGGGCTTGGCTTCCGGCGGCGGTGCTTGTGCAGGCTTGGCCTGCTCAAGCGGCGCGGACTGCGGCGTCGCGATCGGCGTGCGCTCCGGGAGCGGCGGAAGCACGGGCTTGGCCGGCGGCGTCAATGGCAGGGATATGGGCGCGGCGGGCTCTGACGAGACAAGGCCCGAGCCCAGGGTCATCGCGCCGGCCACGAACAAGATCAGCGCGATGAGCGCGAGGCCGAGCGTGACGAGCGAGGACAGGAGGCCGCTCAGTCGCACCTTCCCCGCAGCCTTGAGCGCCCGGTCGCCGATCTCGCCGCTGGCAGCGACCTGCGCCCAGAGCGCGCTGGCTTCGCCGATCTGACGCGACAGCAGCAGGGCACCGAGCAGATTGACCAGGGCAGCCAGCACCGCGACCGCGGCGCCAACGACGAGAAAGCTGATCGCGCTTTCGAGAATTTTCGCGGCGAGCGCGCCATGCTCCGCCGCGGCAAGGGCCGCGCCGCCGCCGTTGAGCAGCACCAGCGCGCCGAGCAGCCAGCGGTTGTTTGCCCCCATCTCCCCCATGATCCGCGCAAGCCCGGCCTCGAGCTGCGCGACACCGCGCGCGCCGACGTCCTGCGCCAGCCTGCGCGTCTCCGCATTCTCTCCCGGTGAGATGGCCATGGACGTGATGAATCATGTTCGCGGCCCGACTGCAAGGCATAAGAGACTGGTGCCACGTCGCCGCGCTTCCTAGATGGGCATGATGTACGACTTCGCGCCCACCGACAGTGCCGACAAGACGGCGCTTCATGCCGATCTGCTCGCCGCGGCCCGCGCCGTGACCGCCGGCGAACCCGATGCCATCGCCAACATGGCCAATGTCGCCTCGCTCATCTGGCAGTATCTGCCCGATCTCAACTGGGCGGGCTTCTATCGCTTCGATGGGACCGAGCTGGTCCTCGGCCCCTTCCAGGGCAAGGCCGCCTGCATCCGTATCGCGCTCGGCAAGGGCGTCTGCGGCACGGCGGCGGCGACCCGGACGACGCAACTGGTCGAGGATGTCCACGCCTTCCCCGGCCACATCGCCTGCGACGCCGCCTCAGCCTCGGAGATCGTCGTGCCGATCCTCCATGACGGCCGGTTGGTCGGCGTGCTCGATCTCGACAGTCCGCGCAAGGCGCGCTTCGATGCACGCGATGCCGCCGGTCTGGAAGCGCTGTGCGCGGCGCTTGCCCCGGCTTTTGCGGGCTGAAACCGGACCTGTCCCGAACCGGCACGAAGAATCGTGCTTAACGCGTTGGTAACCTGCGCGGCGGGCTGCTATCCACGATTTCAGATTACCGAGGGGCGTTATCCGAAAGCCCGCACGCCTGATGGGGACGCGTGCGGGCTTTCCCGTTTCAGGAGCCCCGAGGTGGAAAGTTTTCAATAACGAACTGGCACTTTTTCGTGCCTACCTGCATAGCTATTTGAGCAGCCGGCCCTCGGCATCGCGCACCAGCGGATCGCCGGACTGGCGCGCGGTCTCGCCGCCCTTGCTGCCGGTGTCGCCTTCCTGCGGCTCGAAACGCTCCCAGCCGGCGCGTCCCAGTCGTTCGATCGGCCGGTAGCGGATCTTGTAGCCCATGCGCTCCGAGCCCTCGACCCAGTAACCGAGATAGACATAGGGCAGGCCGGCGCGCTGGGCGCGCAGCACATGGTCGATGATGATGTAGCTGCCGAGGCCCATGCGATCCGCGCGATCGGGATCGAAGAAGCTGTAGATCATCGACAGGCCGTCGCCCTGGCGATCGGTCAGACAGGCGCCGACGAGCTTGCCCGGGCGCCCGGCGGTGCCGCGCTCGCGATATTCGATGACATAGGTGTCGACGGGCGACTGCTCGACCATGTCGGCGAAATCGACCTCGTCCATCTCGGTCATGCCGCCGGTCGGGTGGCGATTGTTGAGATAACCCTGCAGCAGCGCGAACTGCTCGGCGGTCGACCAGGGCTTGCAGGCGGTGACGACCAGATCGCTGTTGCGCTTGATGAGCCGGCGTTGCGTGGCATTGGGCTTGAACTCGCCGGCGACGATCCGCACCGAGACGCAGGCGCTGCAGTCGGCACAGCTCGGCCGATAGGCGACATTCTGCGACCGGCGGAAGCCGATGCGGCCGAGCGCATCGTTGAGCTCGGAGGCATGCTCGCCGGACAATTCGGTAAAGACTTTCCGTTCGGTCTTGCCCGGCAGATAGGGACAAGGACCGGCATTGGTCATGAAGAAGCGCGGAAAGCGGAAAGCGGCGCTCACAGTTTCTCCCTTGCGCCTCCCATATGGCGCGGACTCACCCCGCGCGTGAATATGCCGTCATCGACCGATGGATTAAAGTCAATTTACCACAACGGATGTCGAAACGCCGCCCTGCGTGGCAATTTCATGACGGAAAAAGCGGCACGGACGCGCCCTTCTATCCGCATTGTGATGAAGCTATGCTTAGCGCGCGGAAAACGGAACGCCGCCGGAGAGAGGATCGAGCAAGGCCGATGAGCGCAATCAGGACGACCATCACCTATGTGGTCCGGGGCGAATCCGCGGTCTTCAACGCCGCGGATCGTGCGGCGAGCTACTGGCCCAAGGACCCGCATGAGATGGAGGTGCAGGACCTGCGTGCCGAGATCGATGCACTGGCCTTCGACCGCAACGGCTTCGTCGTGTCGCGCGGCGCATCCGAGGCGATCACGATCGCCGATCCCGCCGCCCGCATGGCGCGCTTCGGCCAGGAAGCCGAAACGCTCGTCAAGGAAGCGACCGGCGCAACGAAAGTCATCAGCTTCGGCGGCATGTACCGAAGCGACGCGCCGGACAGCGCCGACGGCAATCTTCCCGCCTTCGGCGCCCATGTCGACTATGGCGCGCGGACGGTGCGCGACTTCACACTGGATCATCTTCCGCCCGAGGAAGCCGAGCGCCGCCTCGCCGGGCGCCACATGCTCATCAATGTCTGGCGGCCGCTGCGGACCGTCGAGCGCTCGCCGCTCGCTTTGTGCGACGCCAGCACCGTCTCGCGCGACGATCTGTTCCCCAGCGAAGTGGTCGGGGGCCTGGGCGACGCCAACCGGCGGTCGCTGTTCGGCTTCAACATTGCCCACAATCCGGCGCATCGCTGGACGTGGCTGCCGCGCATGACGCCCGACGAGGCTTTCATCTTCCGCCTGTTCGATTCCGATCCCGGCGCCATCCAGTTTACCGGTCACACGGCGGTCAAGGACCCGACCGCCGCGGCCGACGCCGCGCCGCGCGAGAGCCTGGAAATCCGCACCATCGCTTTCATGGACTAGCCGCCCCGGTCGCGGCAAAGCTTTTCGAGTGTCTTGACCAGCTCCTCGTTCGAGAAGGGTTTGGTGAGGATGCCCACGCCCGGCAGCTGATCGCGCAGCCAGTCGAGATCGCCAAGGCCGGTCATGATCGCGAAGGGAATGCCAAGGTCCGTCAGGCGACCGGCGACGACGCGGCCGTCGCCCGCGCTCAGAAGGAAGTCGACGAGCGCGGCATCGATATCGCCGGCCTCGATCGCCGCGATCGCCCGGGCCGCGTCAGACGCCACGGTGATCCGGTCGAGGCCGAGCTCTTCCAGGGACATCTCCAGGTCCATGGCGATGATCGCGCTGTCCTCGACCACCAGAAGGTGGCGGATGCGGCCCGCAAATCCGGTGCTAGGCAATGTTGTAACCCCCAGATTCTTCTCTTGAATGGGCGATGCCGGCACCTCCCACGCGGCTTCGAAACGCGCAAGCGCGCGAACCCTGCCTACACACCGGCACCGCCCCTTGCCGCCGGAACAGCGAGCAGCGGATACCGGCCTTCGGGAACCAATATCCGCCTCCGGTGAATTACACAGAAAGAGAGGACTGTAAGTTCACTTGTAGCCGCAAGGAACATCATAGTGAGGAACATAAGTCTGTTTGGCAGTGATCTTCTGGGCGCATTGAGAGAAGAAGAGCGAGCCATGATCGCTCCCCATCTCGACGAATTGCATCTCAAGTCCGGCCATATCATCCATGAGCCCGGTGCCATCGTGAGCCACGCCTATTTCCCGCGGCATGACGCGATCGTCGCCTATCTCATTCCGATGGCCGACGGGGAGTCGATCGAAATCTCGATGACGGGCCGCGAAGGCGTTGTCGGCGGCATCGTCAGCCATGGCCATCTCCCCGCCTTCGCGCGATGCTGCGTCCATCATGGCGGCGATTTCTTCCGCCTTCCCGTGACCATGCTGGAAGAGCTGAAGGGCCGGTCGCCCCCGATCCGGTCGCTGTTCACCCGCTATGCCGACTATATGGTCGCGCAGCTCTTCCAGTCGATCGCCTGCAACGCCCGCCACAGCATCGAGCAGCGGGCGGCGCGGTGGCTCTGCTCGGCGGTCAGCCGTACCGGCGCGTTCGAAGTCGCGCTCACCCAGGCACAGCTCGGCGGCTTTCTCGGCGTCGGCCGGTCCTATGTGACTCGCGTGCTCGCCCGGCTGAAGGCGCAGGGCATCGTCGCGACGAAGCGCGGCGCGATCATCGTGCACAAGCCGCGCCAGCTGCGCGCGCTGAGCTGTGATTGCTCGTCGATCGTCGCCGACCATTTCAACCAGGTGATGGGCGGCGTCTACTGAGCGGCGTTCGGCCGCTCAGGCCAGCTCCACCGGCGTCACTTCATAGCCGCCGGCGGTGAGCGCCGCGATCAGGCGCTGAAGATGCGCCTCGTCGCGCGTCTCGCACTCGATGTCGGTGATGAGGCCCTTGGCCGGCAGCGAGGTGAACACGCGCTGGTGATAGACCTCGATGATGTTGACCTGTTCCTCGTGGAAGATGCGCGAGACGTGGAACAGCGCGCCGGGCCGGTCCTGCAGGCGGATGCGCAGGCGCGCGAGGCGGCCGGAGCGGGCGAGATCGCGCAGCAGGACGTTGGCGAGGAGGCGCGTGTCGATATTGCCGCCGCACAGGACGAGGCCGATCTTGCGGCCGACGAACATCGCGCGATGCTCCAGCAGCGCGGCAAGCCCGGCAGCGCCTGCGCCTTCGACCACCGTCTTCTCGATCTGGAGAAGCAGGCTGACCGCCTGTTCGAGAGCGCGTTCGGTCACCAGCACGACATCGTTCGCCAGCTCGGCGACGAAGCGGCGGGTCAGTTCGCCCGGTTCCTTGACCGCAATGCCCTCCGCAAGCGTATCGCCGCCGCAAGGCAGGGCCTGCTGCTTGATGACGTCGTACATGGACGGATAAAGTTCGGCCTGCACGCCGACGAGCTGGATGTCGGGCTTCAAGGCCCGCGCCGCGGTACCCATGCCGGAGAACAATCCGCCGCCGCCGATCGGAATGACCAGCGTGTCGATATCGGGCGCGTCCTCGAGCATCTCGAGCGCGACCGTGCCCTGTCCGGCGATGATGTCCGGCTCGTCGAACGGATGGACGAAGGTCAGGCCCCGCTGGGCTTCGAGCTCGCGGGCATGGGCATAGGCTTCGTCATAGGTCTCGCCGAACAGCAGCACGGTCGCACCATGGCCTTCGGTCTGCATGACCTTCACCAGCGGCGTGGTGTTGGGCATGACGATGGTGACCGGCACGCCGAGCCGCTTGCCATGATAGGCAAGGCCCTGCGCGTGATTGCCGGCCGACGCCGCGATCACGCCCTTGGCCCGCGCCGCCGGATCGAGCAGCAGCAGCCGGTTGAGCGCGCCGCGCTCCTTGTAAGCCGCGGTGAACTGATGGTTCTCGAACTTGAGATACACCGTCGCGCCGGTCAGGTTCGACAGCGTCTCGCTCACCACCGTCGGCGTATGCTGGACCAGGCCGCGAATGCGCTCCGCCGCCGCGCGGATGTCGGCGATGGAGACGGGCAGCGTACTGTCCTTGGCGGAAATGGTCTCGATTGCGGTCATGGCGCGCTGCCCTATCCCATCTGGCGTGGCGATGAAACAGGCTCTATGCGGGGCGCATGGCAAAAATCGCGTTTATCGGCCTCGGCGTCATGGGTGGACCGATGGCCGGCCATCTCGTGCGCGCCGGCCATGAACTCACCGTGTTCAACCGCTCGATGGGCAAGAGCCAGGCCTGGGTCGAGCGCCATGGCGGCGAGGCGGCGACCAGCCCCGCCCAGGCCGCACAGGAAGCGGATGTCGTGCTCAGCTGCGTCGGTACCGACGATGATCTTGAGGAGATCACCATCGGCCGCGACGGCGCCTTCCGCACCCTGAAGGCGGGCGGCCTGTTCATCGACCACACCACCGTGTCGGCGAAGATCGCGCGCCTGCTCGACCATGAAGCGCAAAGCCGCAGCTTGCATTTCGTCGATGCCCCGGTGTCTGGCGGACAGGCCGGCGCCGAGAACGGCAAGCTCGCCATCATGTGCGGCGGGAGCGAGGCAGCGTTCGCGGCGGCACAGATCGTGATGCAGCCCTATGCCGCACGGATCGTCCATTGCGGACCGGTCGGCGCCGGGCAGACCACCAAGATGGTCAACCAGATCGCCATTGCCGGCGTGCTGCAGGGCGTCTCCGAAGCGCTGCGCTTTGCGCAAGGATCGGGGCTCGACCTGACGCGCGTCCATGAAGCCATTTCGGCTGGCGCGGCGCAAAGCTGGCAGATGGACAATCGTTGGGCGACCATGGCCGAGGGCCGGTTCGACTTCGGCTTCGCGATCGACTGGATGCGCAAGGATCTGGGCCTGGCCCTCGACGAGGCGCGCGCGATCGGCGCGACCCTGCCGATAACGGCGCTGGTCGACCAGTTCTATGCCGAGGTGCAGGCCATGGGCGGCGCCCGGCAGGACACGAGCGCGCTGGTCCGTCGCTTGCCGCTGCCCTGGAAGAGCCAATAGCGCCAATGCACATTACCTCCATTACCGTTCGCCCTGAGCTTGTCGAAGGGCGGTCCCTTCTTCTTCAAGAAGGAGAACGTGCTTCGACAGGCTCAGCACGAACGGTGTCTATTTGGAGAGTTGTTAGCGCTGCCCTCGCGCTCCTGTTTTCATGCCCCGCCCTCGCCGACGCGCTGATCGACAATGTGAACGGCATCACGGTCGATGCGACCGGCGGCCTCGTCCATTTCGACGGCCTGGTCATCGACAAGGACGGCAAGGTCGTGAAGCGGCTCAAGCCCGGCGATCCGCGCCCGCCACAGCCCGACTTCAAATATGACGGGCATGGCCGCACGCTGATCCCGGGGCTGATCGATGCCCATGGCCATGTCATGGACCTCGGCTTCTCAAAGCTGACCCTCGACTTGTCGGACACAAGGTCGCTCGACGAGGCCAAGGCTAGGATCGCGGCCTATGCCGCCGCCAATCCCGACCGGCCGTGGATCGTCGGTCAGGGCTGGGATCAGGAAAAATGGGGCCTCGGCCGTGTACCGACCGCCGCCGATCTCGCCGGGCTTGGCGGCGGCAAGCCGATCTGGCTGACGCGCATCGACGGGCGTGCCGGCTGGGCGAACGACGTCGCGCTCAAGGCCGCGGGCATCACTGCAGCAACCAAATCGCCGGCAGGCGGGCGGATCTTGCTGGAAGCCGCAAAGCCAAGCGGCATCCTCCTCGACAATGCCATGGCGCTGATGGACAAGATACTGCCCAAGCCGCTGCCCAAGGATTATGACGCAGCGCTGCGGATCGCGCAGGACGCGCTGCTCGCGCGCGGCGTCACCACCATTGCCGACATGGGCACCGGCATCGAAGCCTGGCAGGCCTATCGCCGCGCCGGCGACAATGGCGCCCTGCGCATCCGGATCATGGGCTATGCGGCGGGAATCGATCAGGCCGCGCTCATCGCCGGCTCATCGCCCGGTCCCTGGCTCTATGGCGACCGGCTGCGGCTCGGCGGCATCGAATTTCGTCTCGACGGCGCGCTCGGTTCGCACGGTGCATGGCTGAAGGCAGCCTATGCCGACGCACCGGGCGAAACCGGGCAGCCGCGCCTCGCCGGCACGCAACTGCGCAACCAGATGAGCCGGGCGGCGATGGACGGCTTCCAGGTCGCGGTCGACGCCACCGGCGACAAGGCCAATGCCGACGTGCTGGATGCGATCGAGGCGCTGGCGCCAACCTATGAAGGCGACCGGCGCTGGCGCATCGAGCGGGCGCAGATCGTCGACCCCGCCGACCTGCAGCGCTTCGCGGTCAACGGCATTGTCGCTTCGATGCAGCCGCAGCAAGCCGCGTCCGACTGGAAGATGGCAACGGCGCGCCTTGGAGCCGACCGCCTCGCCGGCGCCGACGCCTGGAAGACGATGCTCAAGAACTGGGTGCCGCTTGCCTTCGGGTCGGACGTGCCGGTCGCGCCCGCCGATCCGTTTCTTGGGCTCAAGGCAGCGCTGACGCGGCAGGACGCCGAGGGCGAGCCCGCAGGCGGCTGGCTCCCCGACCAGAAGCTCGATCTCGCCGAAGCCCTGCGTGCCTATACGCTCGGCGCCGCCTATGCCGGCTTCGCCGAGACGAAGTTCGGCAATCTGGCACCGGGCCAGGCCGCTGACTTCCTCATCCTCGACCGCGACATTAGTATCGCTCCGCCCACCGACCTTCCCGGAACCAAAATCCTCGAACTCTGGTTGGGAGGACGTCGGATCATCGGACAGGACAAGGCACCATGACGGCGCGGCGGCTGGCGACCAAATATGTCGAGAAACCCTGGGGCCGCGATGCCCTGCCCGCCCTGTTTCCCGATGGCGGCGGCCGGCGGATCGGCGAGGTCTGGTTCGACGGGCCGGAGGGCGAGCATCCGCCGCTGCTGGTCAAATATATCTTCACCAGCGAGCGGCTCTCCATCCAGGTCCATCCCAATGACGATCAGGGCCGCGCCCGGGGCCTGCCCGGCGGCAAGAGCGAGTGCTGGCTGATCCTCGACGCCGATCCCGGCGCGACGCTCGGCATGGGGACGCTGGAACCGCTCGATGGCGAAACCCTCCGCGCGACCTCGCTGGACGGCCGGATCGAGCAGCTCATGGACTGGAAGCCCGTCAAGGCCGGCGACTTCTTCTACATTCCCGCCGGCACCGTCCATGCCATCGGCGCGGGCGTCGTGCTGATCGAGGTCCAGCAGAATGTCGATGTGACCTACCGGCTCTACGACTATGGCCGGCCGCGCGAACTGCATCTCGACGACGGCGTCGAGGTCAGCGTGCCAAGGCCCTATGACCGCGCGCCGGTCAGCATCGCCGGCAAGGCGGAAGCCGATCTGCTCGACCGGGGCGAAGCGCCTTTCGCGCTCAAGCTCGTGACGCTTGAGCCGTGCGAAACGATGCTCGGCAAGGTCGCCACACAAAGCTGGTTCATCCCGATGCGCGGCGCGGGCACGATCGACGGGCAGGGCTGGTCCGCCGGGCAATGCTGGCTGCTCGACGGCGAAGCCCGTCTCGATGTCGGCGAGCCGTGCCGGGCGTTGCTCGCTATGCCGTAACAAATACACCGCGTCCTTTTGGGACGATGTGCCCATCCGCACCGGGACTAGCGCTGGTTTCCCTGCCCAACTAGGATGGTGGAAGCGACTCCGTCAGAGATCGGTCGGCACAAGATGAGCATGTTCAGTTTCTCCTATGATCCCGGGCGCATCCTGCTCACCGTCGTCCAGAGTGGCTATTGGTCGATGCCGGTCTTCCGGGACTTCGAGCGCGAGTTCCTGATCAATCACGACCGCATCCGCCTGACGCGCAAAAACTATCGCGTCTTCGCGGACTGCCGCGACTATCCCGTGCAGTCGACCGAGATCGGCGAGGCGTTCGGCAAGCTGTTCGTGAAGCTGATGGACGAGAATCGCGGCCATTACGCGATCATCGCCGCCTCGACCCTCAACAAGATCCAGGCCAAGCGCGCCATCCCGCAGCCGAACGTCCAGGTCTTCTCAAGCCCGGACGAAGCCATGGAATGGCTGTTCATCGAGGGCAGCCTGCCGGCTTGATCGGGCACGGCCGCGATCGAAATCCGCAATCTGAGAGCCCGCACCGCGCATGTTCGCGCGCGTCAGGCTGCGCAATTTTCATATTAGTCATGCTAACATGAATTATTGACACGATCTCATTTTCGGGTTAGTCAAACTTACATGAAAACGAATCGCAAGCCCGAGGCCGACTCCCGACGTCCCTATCGCCAGGGCGCGCGCGCGGAAGCGTCCGCTCGCACAGCCGATGCAATCGTGAATGTCTTCGCCAAATTCCTGGAGACCGAATGGTATGACGATGTCAGCCTGGAGCGGATCGCCCAGGGTGCCGGCACGACGGTCCAGACCGTGCTTCGCCATTTCGGCAACAAGGAAGGCGTGCTGGCGGCGGTCGGCGCGCGGATCGAACAGGACGTCATGGGACGCCGCGCGGTCGAGCCCGGCAATGTCGATGCCGCCATCGCGGCCATCACCGAGGATTATGAGATCGCCGGCGACATGATGCTGCGCTTCCTGGCGCAGGAGGACCGCGTGCCCGCGATCCGCGCCCTGACCGACTTCGGCCGCGCCAGCCATCGCCGCTGGGTCAACGCCGCCTTCGCGCCTTATCGCGACGGCCTCGCGCCGGATCGCCAGGCCTGGCTCGTCGACGGCCTCGTCATCGCGCTCGACATCTACATCTGGAAGTTGCTGCGTCGGGATCGCGGACGATCCGCCGAGGATGTCCGCGCCTTCATGAAAACGCTGATTTTGGGTATGATCGGCCCGGACAGACCGGCCGTCTAGGAGGAGAAAAGCCATGGATTCCCCGAAGGGGTCCTACGTCCTCGCGACATTCGAGGGCGGCGGATCGGTTGCGCCTTTCATCACGCTGGCGCGCAAGCTTGTAGCGAACGGCCATACGGTCCGCATCGTCAGCGACGAATGCAATCGCCGCGAGGCACTGGCGACCGGCGGCACCTTTTCGCCGTGGAAACGCGCGCCGAACCGGCCGACGCGCGACCGCGACGACGATCCCGTGCGCGAATGGGAGGCAGAGGGACCCGCCGCCGCCGTCAAATTCCTCGGTGGCCAGGTGTTCGGCCCTGCCCTGGATCATGCCCATGATATCATCGACATCCTGCGCGAGCACCCGGCCGATCTGGTCGTGGCCAATGATATGGTCTGCGGCGCGATGATGGGATGCGAGGCGATCGGCCAGCCTTTTGTCGCGATGAGCTGCAACCCCATCGTCTTTCCCGTGATCGACGGGATGCCGCCGCTCGGCCCGGGCTTTCCGCCCGCCGTCACAGCAGAAGACAAGGCGCTGCACGCCGAGGTCAGGGCCGGTCTCACCGCCATGATCGATGCGTGGCTGCCGGACTATAATGCACAGCGCGCCGAACTGGGCTTGCCGGCGCTCGATCACCTGTCCGATCAGCTCTATGCCGCAAGGCGTGTGTTGCTGGCGACGAGCCCGGCCTTCGACTTCGCCCCCGAAACCCTGCCCGATCTCTTCACCTATGTCGGGCCGCAGCTTGGCGACAATCTATGGTCACAGCCCTGGGCCTCGCCCTTCGCGCCGGACGATGCGCGGCCGCTGGTGCTGGTCGCCTTCTCCACGACCTTTCAGGACCATGCCGGTCAGTTGCAGGCTGTGATCGACGCGCTGGCTCAACTCGATGTGCGGGCGATCGCAACGCTGGGCGGCGGCGTCCGCGCCGGTGAAGTGAACGGTGCCGCCAACGTCCATGTCGTCGACAGCGCGCCGCATGGCGAACTGCTGCCGCTGGCGAGGCTGGTCGTCACCCATGGCGGGCATGGCACGGTCATCAAGGCCGCGACGGCGGGCTTGCCGCAGCTCATCATCCCGCATGGCCGCGACCAGGCCGACAATGGCATTCGCATCGCCCATCGTGGCGCCGGCATCGTTCTGCCGCGCGGCAGCGACAGCGACACGATCCGGGCTGCGGTGGAGACGCTGCTCGCCGATCCCGCCTATGCCGAGGCGGCGCAGGCGCTCGGCAGGCGCATTCGCGAGGGCTATGATCCCGATGCCGTCGTGCGGGAACTGGAGCGGATTGCCGCCACCAGTTCGTGCGCGGCGCGGGAAAAAGTGGCCTGAAGAGGTCAAACCAGCCGCGACAAGTTGATACAATTTTCGCGTTCTGCGACAAACTCTGGCGACAAGTCGGGCCTATACCCGTTTTCAGCGCTGATCTCCCACAGCGCTCCCAAACTCCCAAAGCCCCACTCCGGCCCTCCCTTTCCCCCAAGGGAGGGCCAAAGTGTTTCCGGGCTCCGGACCGGTCAGCCCGCCGTCCAGCCGCCATCGACGCTGATATTGGCGCCGGTGATGTTCGACGCCGCATCGGAGCAGAGGAACAGCGCGATTTCGGCGACCTGCTCGGGCGTCACGAACTGCTTGGTCGGCTGCTGATCGAGCAGCACATCGTTGATGACCTGCTCGCGGGTGAGGCCGCGCGCCTTCATCGTGTCCGGGATCTGGTTCTCGACCAGCGGCGTCCAGACATAGCCGGGCGAGATGCAATTGGCGGTGACGCCGAAGGTCGCAAGCTCCAGCGCGACCGTCTTGGTGAAACCGGCCAGGCCATGCTTGGCGGTCACATAGGCGCTCTTGAACGGCGAGGCGACAAGGCTGTGGGCGGAGGCGGTCTGGATGATCCGCCCCCATTTCCTGCTCTTCATATAAGGCACGGCAAGCCTGGTCGTGTGAAAGGCGGCGCTGAGGTTCAGCGACAGGATGAGGTCCCACTTGTCGAGCGGGAATTCCTCGACGGGGGCGACATGCTGGACGCCGGCATTGTTGATGAGGATGTCGACGCCGCCGAAGGTATCAGCGGCCAGTTTCATCATCGCCTCGATCTGGTCGACCTTGGTGAGGTCATGGCCCGAATAGATCGCCTTGCCGCCGCTCGTCGCCTCCAGGCCCTGGCGCTCGGTCTCGATCGCGGCGGGGTCGCCGAAGCCGTTGATGACGAGATTGACGCCCTGCGCCGCCAGTGCCTTGGCATAGGCAAGACCGATGCCCGAGGTCGAGCCCGTGACCAGTGCCGTCTTTCCCTTCAGGGTCATGCCTGCTTCTCCTTGATCTGTCCGCTGAGCGAGAGGTCGAAGGTCGCGCTGCGGCCCTCGTTGATGTTGCTGGCGATGAGCTCATTGCCCTTGGCGATCACGGCGGCGACCGCGGCGCGGCCCTGCGCCCAGTGATCGAGCATGGTCGTGCGCGAGAATTCGAAGTCGCGCGCGCCGCTTTCCCAGGGGCGGGTGCGATAGATGAGGTGCACGATGTTGACTGAGCCGTCGCGAAACAGGCCGCGCAGCGCGCGCGCCTGCTCGGAATCCGCATAGTCGGCGGGCAGGCTGGCGATCAGGGCCTCCGCCATGTCCTGCGCGCGCTGCCGGCGCATATATTCGTCGGTCACCTGGCGGCTGCGGCTCGAATACTGGATGTCCTTCTGGCGGGAATAGGTGCCGGTGATGCCCTGCGGCAGCGGGCCCTCGGCGGGAAACAGATCGACCTGGAAGATCAGCAGGTCGCCGGCCTGATGCTCGAGCACATGGCTGAGCGGGGTGTTGGAGACGAGGCCGCCGTCCCAATAATGCCGGCCGTCGATCTCGACCGGCGGGAAGCCCGGCGGCAGCGCGCCCGAGGCCATGACATGGCGCGCATCGATCTTGCCCTTCCAGTCCGGATCGCAATTGTCGAAATAGACGAAATTGCCGCTCTCGACGTCGACCGCGCCGACCGAGAAGCGCATCGGCCCGTGGTTGACCCGGTCCCAGTCGACCAGCTCGTCCAGCGTCTGGCGCAGCGGCGAGGTGTCGTAGTAGGCGAGCGCCTGGGCCGATCCCGCCGGCGCAAGCCAGCTCGGCACCAGATTGGGATGGAAAAAGCCCGGCACGCCCCACATCGCCACCACCGCCGCGGCGCCCAGATGAATGCCCTCGCGCAGCTGGCGCTCCTCGGGCAGTTCCAGCGCCGGCAGGCCCCCGCTCACCGTCTCCCAGAAGCGGTTGAGCTGGTCGACCCAGCGCTCGGGCGGATTGCCGGCGATGATCGCGGCATTGACCGCGCCGATCGAGATGCCGGCCACCCAGTCGATCTCGATGGAAAGCTGCTCCAGGCTCTCGATCACGCCGGCCTGGAAGGAGCCGAGCGCGCCGCCGCCCTGGAGGACGAGCGCGACCTGATCCGGAAGCGGAAGGGCCGCATTGCCGCGGCGTCTGGGCTGCCTCTGCATATCCATGGTGCAATGCAATAGGCGCTTTGCCGGCCTGCTTCCACCTCATGGCTATCACAAAATGGATTTTCGTCTTGCCCCGCGTGCGTCCCGACCGTTCGGACGGCTCGCATCTCGTGGGTCGGGGCAGGGATTCGGCGCCGGCAACGGCCCGGCCGGATGCGCCGAATCGCGAATCGTGGGGAGGCTGAAGGCATCGTCCGAGTCGCTCTGTTCGGCGTCCGGCTCTGTGACGCCTCATCGCCGACCTCCGAAAAGCGGCGCAAATGCGTAACGGTCCGCATGGAAAATGCGCCAGACTGGTCCGTTGAATAATTTTGTTAGCGGCTGCGGCCGGATTTCGCTTCCGCGAGAAAAATTAGCCTTGTCGCGGACTTAGCTGCGAATGCGACAATTTTTCATTTTTTAATTTATAAAAAACAATATCTTACGTTATGCATGCTCAAAATGCATCTGCTTTCGATGTTTTCGCACTTGCAGCAAATTCACGATTTGCTAAATAGAAAGTGCCTTTCAGGCATCCTCTCCTAAGACTCATGGGCCGGCCTTGCACAAGGTCGGCCTTTTTTTTCACGACGGATTGCACTAACGAGACGCGTCGCTCGCGCAAACATATAAGGAATATCGGGAGAGGTGCCGCCGGAGAGAGGCCGGCAGTGCGCGAAAGCGACCGCGGAGGATCGAGCGCCGAGAGGCTGCTCTCCTCCGCGTTTCTTTTTCTGGCAGGCCCGCTTGGGCTGAATCTAGCGCTTGAACTGCTGGGTGTTCAGATAGCGCAGATAGAGCGGCACCTTGCTGGCTTCGCCGCTGCTCACCGGCTTGCGGGCGCGCTGCGGATCGACTTCCCGATCGAACGCGAAGCCGATGCGCTGGTCCTTCGACCAGGCGACCGTGCCGGGTGCCGGCCCGATGCCGCGCAGGTCGATGACGAGCCGGTCGCCCTGCAGAAATGCGAAATCGCAATCTGCCATCAGTCCGGTCGCGGACAGGTTGCGAATCTTCGCATTTCCCATCGGTTCACCCGTTTCGCGGATGACCTCGGCGAGGAGGAAGAGGCTGTCTCTCTTCGCCCGTTCCTGTGCGTTCTGTGCGACCTGACCGGCGTTGTCGTTGGATTCGGAGCCCGCCATGGCGCCCTAGATAACAGAATCTTCTGGAATAATCGTTAAATTAGGCAAGTACCTAATGATGTATGAATGACGTTACGGCATGCCCGAAAAACGCTACGGCATGCCCATTTACCGGCGGGCGCGAAATCAGATGCGGCGGTTCGGCATCGAATGGCCGAGATAGCGCACATAGAAGGGAATTCCCTTTCCGGGATCGTTGCCCACCGTCTTGCGCGCCAGCCGCGGATCAATCTCGCGATCGAAGGCGATGCCGACGCGAAGGCCCTTCGCCCAGACCACGCAGCCGCTCACCTCGCCGACGCCGCGCAGCGTCATCACCACCCGCTCGCCGGGCCGGAGCATGATCTTGCACTCGGCCATGAGGCCGGTGGTGGAGAGGTTGCGCACGCGCGCTTCGCCCCGCGCGGTGCGGTTCTCGCGCGAGACATTGGTCAGCAGGAACAGGCTGTCGCGCACCGCGCGCTGCCGCTGCCAGGATTCGACCGCCTCGATCTGCTCTTCCCGCGCCGCCGTCGCCGCTTCCGGCGTGGTGATGACTGTCCGCGCGAACTTCGGATTGTTGAGGAGATGGGCGAGGCGCGGGTTCGTCATGTCAGTCGTCCCGCGAGACCTTTTCCTGCCGTTCGTGGCGCTCCTGTGCCTCGACGGTCATGGTGGCGATGGGCCGGGCTTCGAGGCGCCCCAGCGAGATCGGCTCGCCGGTCACTTCGCAATAGCCATATTCGCCCTCGTCGATGCGGCGCAGCGCCGCGTCGATCTTGGAAATGAGCTTGCGTTGCCTGTCGCGCGTGCGCAGTTCGATCGACCAGTCGGTCTCGCTGGAGGCGCGGTCGTTGAGATCGGGCTCACGCAGCGGCTCGGACTGGAGCACGGCCAGCGTGCCCTCCGCTTCCGAAAGGATCTGCTTCTTCCAGTCGAGCAGCCGCCGCCGGAAATATTCGAGCTGGAGCGGCCCCATGAACTCTTCTTCCGAAGACGGCCGATAGCCATCGGGCAGGTCGACCCGACCCGCATGAGCTCCGCCATTCCTGTCTGCCGCCGAATCCGCAACCGAGGCCATTAAACTCTCCAGCAACCAACCGAAACCGTCTCGTCGCGGCGTCACGTTTGGCCGCGCCTATACTGCCCCCCTCTGGGCGAGACAAGAGTCCCTGTCCGGCTATCCACAACCTTCGGCATCCCCACGCCTTGCGCCACTTTTCGCGCAGAAAGGTTACCAAATCGTCGGACCCCCGCGCGGTGCCCCGATCCCCACTGTCCGCTTGATCGCTTGGGGGAGGCAAGGCATAGGCTGCGGCCCATGCACGACATCAAGGCCATTCGCGACAATCCCGCCGCTTTCGACGCGGGTCTCGCCCGGCGCGGGCTGGAGCCGCTGGCGGGCGCGATCAGCGATGAGGACGCGCAATGGCGGGCCCTCTCGACCGCCGTCCAGGTGAGCCTTGCCCGCCGCAACGAGGCGAGCAAGCTGATTGGCGCGGCCATGGCCAAGGGCGACAAGGACACGGCCGAAATGCTCAAGGCCGAGGTCGCTGCGCTCAAGCTCAGCCTGCCCGAGCTGGAGGCCGAGGAGAAGTCGCTGGGCGAAGCGGTGCAGGCGCGCCTTGCCGCCATTCCCAACCTTCCCGCCGCCGATGTGCCCGAAGGCGCGGACGAGACGCAGAATGTCGAGGAAGCGCGCTGGGGAAAGCCGCGCGATTTCAACTTCAAGCCGCAGGATCATGCCGATTTCGGTCCTTCGCTCGGCCTCGATTTCGAGGCAGCGGCGGCCATGTCGGGTGCGCGCTTCGCGGCCCTGCGCGGGCAGATCGCCCGGCTGCACCGCGCGCTCGCGCAATATATGCTCGACACGCAGAGCGGCACGAACGGCTATGAGGAGGTCAATCCGCCGCTGCTGGTGCGCAGCGAAACGCTCTACGGCACGGGGCAGCTGCCCAAGTTCGCCGAGGACCTGTTCCAGACCACCGATGGCCGCTGGCTGATCCCGACCGCCGAGGTGAGCCTCACCAATCTCGTGCGCGAGCAGATCCTGCCCGAAAGCGCGCTGCCGCTGCGCTTTACCGCGCTGACGCCCTGTTTCCGTTCGGAAGCCGGCGCGGCGGGGCGCGACACGCGCGGCTTCATCCGCCAGCATCAGTTCGAGAAGGTCGAGCTGGTCGCGATCTGCACACCCGAGCAGGCCGCCGCCGAGCATGCCCATATGGTCGCATCCGCGCAGGCGATCCTCGAGGCGCTGGAGCTGCCCTATCGCCGCGTGCTGCTCTGCACCGGCGACATGGGCTTCTCCGCGACAAAGACCTATGATCTCGAGGTCTGGCTGCCGAGCCAGGGCGTCTATCGCGAGATCAGCTCCATCTCGCAATGCGGCGACTTCCAGGCGCGGCGGATGAACGCGCGCTACCGCCCTGAAGGCGAGAAGGGCACGCGCTTCGTCCACACGCTGAACGGATCGGGCCTCGCGGTCGGACGCACACTGGTCGCGGTGCTGGAAAACTACCAGCAGGCGGACGGCAGCGTGGCCGTTCCGGCGGTGCTGCTGCCCTATATGGGTGGCATCACCGAGCTGCGACCGAAATAGCTCGTCATGCCAGCGAAAGCTGGCATCTCATGCGGCCTGAGACCCCAGCTTTCGCTGGGGTGACGGTTCCGGGTTGATAGGCTGGAGACAGATTTGCGCATCCTGCTCACCAATGATGACGGCATCCACGCGCCGGGCCTCAAGGTCCTGGAGGGGATCGCCCGCGCGCTCTCCGACGACATCTGGATCGTCGCGCCGGAGGAGGAGCAGTCCGCCGCCGGCCACAGCCTGACCATTTCGCGGCCGCTGCGCCTGCGCCAGCATGGCGAGCGGCGCTTCGGCATTTCCGGCACGCCGACCGACGCCGTCATGATGGCCGTCGGTCATCTCATGAAGGGCAACCGGCCCGATCTCATCCTCTCCGGCGTCAATCGCGGCGCCAATCTCGCCGAGGACGTCACCTATTCCGGCACGGTCTCGGCGGCGATGGAAGGCGCGATCATGGGCGTGCGATCCATCGCCCTCTCCCAGGTCTATGCGCGCGAAGGCATGGGCGACTCCGTCTCCTTCGCTGCCGCCGCCGGCTGGGGCGAGCGCGTGATTCGCGCGCTGCTCGCCCAGCCGCATCAGAGCCAGACGCTGATCAACGTCAATTTCCCCGCCCTCGCCCCGGACGAGATCAGGGGCGTCAAGGTCGCGCGCCAGGGCTTCCACGACGCGATGCGCAACCGCATCGTCCCCTGCGTCGATCCGCGCGGCTACCCCTATTTCTGGTTCGGGCTCGACCATAGCGACGCCGCGCCGCACGGCAGCGACCTTGAAGCCTGCGCGCAGGGCTATGTCACGGTGACGCCGCTGCAATTCGACCTGACCCATTACGAACTGCTCGCCGATCTGGAGGCAGCATTGGGCGTGCCGCCGGGCTGACAGGCCGCCAAGCGGAAACCGCATCCGCCATGCGGGCGTTCTGCCCCCATGGACCCGAAGGAATTCGATCCCAGGCGCTCGGCGCAAGCCCGGCCCGTTCGCGGCTTCGGCGACCGGCTGCGCGCCGGCTATGGCCGCTGGCGTGCCCTGAACTGGCCGTGGCGCGTGCTCGGCATCGTCCTGCTCGTCCTGCTCGCGATCTGGCTGACGCTGTTCATCACCAAGGGCCGCTTCCTCAAGCATCCGGCCGAGCGCATCGCCAGCCGCGTGCTCGGCCGTCAGGTCTTAGTCGGCGGCGATTTCCAGCTCTATTTCGACCCCTTCGCGCTCAAGTTCCGCGCCGAAAACATGACCGTCGCCAACGCGCCCTTTGCCGCGAAAAAGCCCTTCTTCGCGGCGAAATCGGTCGAGGCGCGCATCGCCTCGCTTCCGCTGCTGTGGGGCAGGCGCACGATCAGGACGCTGGCTCTCGCCGGCGGCGCGATCGATCTCGAATGGACGGGCGATCACAAGGCCAACACATGGACCTTCGGCAGCGGTCCGCCCAAGAAGCTTCAGTTGCCGGACATCCGCCAGGCATCGGTCACCGGCACGCGGGTCCATTACAGCGACCCCAGGATGTTTCTCGCCGGCGATTTCGATGTCGATCAGGTCAACGCCCGCAATCTCGACGTCGCCCATTCGGTGCGCTTCACCGGACGAGGCACGCTCCGCGACCAGCCTTTCGCCGTTGACGGGCAGCTCCTCAGCCCCAATGCGACGATCCGCGGCGGCGAAAACCGCCTCACCCTGGCGGCACGCTCGGGCGCGACCAGCCTGGACGTCACCGGCACGCTCCCGGGCCCGACCCAGCTCGAGGACAGCAAGCTCCAGGTCGCCGCGCGTGGGCCCAATATGAGCCGCCTGTTCGATTTTCTGGGCGTCGCGGTGCCGGACACGCGCTTCTACAATCTCCATTCCGCGCTCACCTATCGCGACGGCGCATGGCGCTTCACCCGCATCGGCGGGCATTATGGCGACAGCGATCTTGCCGGCAGCATGACCATCTCGCGTCCGAAAGACCGCGTCTATCTCACCGCCGACCTCAAGACCGACCAGCTCCATCTCATCGATGTCGCGCCGATCGTCGGCTACCAGCCCGCCCGCATCGAGAAGGAGGGAGGCAAGGGTATCGTCACGACCGTCGCGGGTACACCGCGCATTCTCCCCGATGCGCCGCTCCGCATCGATGCGGTGCGATCCTTCGATGCCAGGGTGAACTATGAGGTCCGCACCGTCGTCGGCAAGGACGTGCCCATCTCCAATATCGGGCTCGCGCTGCAGCTCGACCACGGCAAGCTGACCCTGTCGCCGCTGACATTCGTCATGGCGAGCGGGCTGTTCGCCGCCGACATCGTCATCGACGCACGCCGCGATCCGGTGGCGACGGACTATGACATCCGCCTCTCGCCGACCCCGATGGGCAAGCTGCTGGCGCGCTGGGGCGTCGAGGAAAGCGGCACGAGCGGCACGATCCGGGGCCGGGTCCAGCTACACGGATATGGCGACACCATCCGCAAGTCGCTCGCGACATCGAGCGGCCGCATCGCCTTCGTCATCCCGCAGGGTACGATGTGGGCGCGCAATATCCAGCTCTCAGAGCTCGATCTCGGCGTGTTCATCCAGAAGATGTTCGAGAAGAAGCTGAAGGAACCGGTCGAGATCAATTGCGGGCTGGTCGCCTTCACCGTGCGCGACGGCGTCGCCTCGGCCGACCCGATCCTCATCGACACGAAGAAGAACGTCATCCTCGGCCGCGGCGCCTTCAACTTCAAGGATGAGAGCCTCGACCTGGCCCTGCGCGCCGACGGCAAGAAGTTCAGCCTGTTCTCCGGCCAGTCGCCGATCGGCCTGAACGGCTATTTCGCGGCACCGTCGATCGATCCGATCAGCCCCGAGTTGATCGGCCGCGCCGGCGCGGGAGTCGGCCTCGGCGCCGTGCTGTCGCCTTTCGCCGCGATCCTCGCCTTCATCGATGTCGGCGACGCAAAGTCAGCCGCCTGCGGTCCCGTGCTCTCGGCAGCCCATGCCACGGCCCAGCGCACCACGAGCGGCAAGCCGCGCGACGATGTCGGCCATGGCACGCCGTCCAAGCGGGAGGACGGGAACTGAGGCTCAACGCATGCGCCGACTATAATCCCTCTCCCGCCGGGAGAGGGAAGGAGCGCCGAAGGCGCGGAAGGGTGAGGGCTTGGGCGCCGCGTTCGCACCCTCACCCTCCCACCGCTATGCGGCGGGTCCCTCCCTCTCCCGGAGGGAGAGGGTTGATTCGAGCAGGTTCGAGTTGATTACTTCGACCGCGTCGCGGTGAATTCCTCGCCACCCTGGCCGCCCACATCGCGCTTGAACTTGATCGTGTCGGCATTCACGATCTGCCCGGTATAGGTGATGGTCAGCTGCATATCCTGATATTTCAGATTCTCGACCCAGTTGACCGTGTTGCCGCTCACCGTGCCCGTGATGTCACCTTCGCCCAGGTTCGACTTGGCATGGCCGGTGATCGCGCCGCCGGCGACCTTGATCGTGTAGGTGTAGGTCTGCTTGCCGACCTGGCTGTCGAAGGACGTGGTCCAGGTGCCGCTGAGATCGGGCGCCTGCGCATAAGCCGCGGTTGCGAAAACAGCGCTCGCCGCGAGCGCACCAAAAAAGCGAATCGAGTTCATAGGTCCTCCCCAAGGTTGTTCGGTGAAACTAGCATTGTCGGCTGGCCGAGGGCTAGCGCAGGTAGAAGAGCAGTAGCCCCATCAGATGATAGATAACCAGCCAATAGCCGGCATCGATCAGGAACAGCTTCAGCGACATCCGCGAAAACAGATAGTTGACCGCCATCGCCGGGATGATGAAGCCCAGTGCCGCGCCGCCCGCGACCATGATCGCGAGATGGATATTGTCGACGCCGACACGGCCCATCACATGGAACAGCACGGCCGACGAGAACAGGTTGAGCAGGAAGGTCAGGCCGAAGATCAGGACCATGTTCGCGCCCTGCTTCATCTGCGGGGTCATGCCGCGCGCCGCCGCCCACGCCTTGCCGAAGATCGGGCCATACCAGAGGCCGCCGACCAGAAATCCCAATATGCCCGAGGGCAATATCGCCCATGCGCCCAAATGAGGCATTATCCCCTCCCCGCTCCTTGAAGCCGCAGAATAGCGCAGTTCCGCCGGCTCACAAAGCCCCGCTGGATATTGCGGCGTCACGCGACTATATGCGCGCCCGATCATGGCATTGAAAATCCCCGAAGCCCCCAAGGTGGGCATGGTTTCGCTCGGCTGCCCCAAGGCGCTGGTCGACAGCGAGCGCATCCTGACCAAGCTGCGCAGCGATGGCTATGCGCTCTCGCCCGACTATGCCGGCGCGGACGTCGTGCTGGTCAACACCTGCGGCTTTCTCGACAGTGCCAAGGAAGAGAGCCTCGAGGCGATCGGCGAGGCCATTGCCGAGAATGGCCGCGTCATCGTCACCGGCTGCATGGGCAATGAGGCGGAGCTGATCCGCGCGCGCTTCCCGGATGTGCTCGCGGTCACCGGCGCGCATCAATATGAGGCGGTGGTCGAGGCGGTGCATGATGCCGCGCCGCCCGTGCCGAACGCCTATGTCGATCTCGTGCCCGAGGGCGGTCTCAAGCTGACGCCGCGCCATTACAGCTATGTGAAGATCAGCGAGGGCTGCAATCACAGCTGCGCCTTCTGCATCATCCCCAGCCTGCGCGGGAAGCTGGCGAGCCGCCGCATCGACGCCGTGCTGCGCGAGGCGGAAAAGCTCGTCCATGCCGGAACGAAAGAGCTGCTGATCATCAGCCAGGACACCTCGGCCTATGGCGTGGACGTGCGCCATGAGGAGCGACAGTGGAAGGGCGAGACGATCCGCACCCATATGACGGACCTCGCCCGCGCTCTCGGCGGCCTGCGCACGCCGCAGGGCGAACAGCCCTGGGTGCGGCTCCATTATGTCTATCCATACCCCCATGTCGATGCGGTCATCCCGCTCATGGCCGAGGGGCATCTGACGCCCTATCTCGACATTCCCTTCCAGCATGCCGCCCCGTCCGTGCTGCGCAGCATGAAGCGCCCGGCCAACGACGCCAAGGTGCTGGAAAGATTGCGTCAATGGCGCAGCATTTGCCCGGACATCGCGATCCGATCCAGCTTCGTGGTCGGCTTTCCGGGCGAGACCGAGGCGGACTTTCAATATCTGCTCGACTGGCTCGACGAAGCCCAGCTCGACCGGGTCGGCGCCTTCCGCTTCGAGCCGGTCGAAGGCGCGCAGGCCAATGCCCTGCCCGACCCCGTGCCCGAGGAGATCAAGGAAGAGCGCTATCAGCGCATCATGCAGAAATGCGCCGAGATCAGTGCAGCAAAACTTGCAGCAAAAATAGGCCGGACGATGCCGGTCATCATCGACGAGGTCGGCGAGCCCGATGAGGACGGCAGCGTCGGCGCGACCGGGCGCAGTCAGGCCGACGCCCCCGAGATCGACGGCCATGTCTATCTGCGCGACGTCGATCCCGCGCTGGCGCCGGGGGACATCATCGACGTCACCATCGAGGATGCCGACGAACACGACCTGTTCGGAGTGCCGGCCTGAGACCCGTCCCCAAAGACGGCCATTCCCTCGCTCTTGAGCGAGCGCTATCAGATTCGTGACGGTGGGGGAATCGCATGCACTTCCATTTGCCGAAACCGCTTCACGGTTGGCGCGAGTTTCTTGGAGAAGTCGGAATCATCGTGGTCGGCGTTCTGCTCGCGCTTGGCGCCGAGCAGGTCGTCGAGACCCTGCACTGGCGCCATCAGACCGCGGAAGAACGGGCGGTGCTGGACGACGAAATCCTGTCCAATCTCACAGCCATCCAGGTGCGAATGGTGCAGGAACCGTGCATTCGCCGCCGCCTGGATGAAATCGCGGTCGTGCTGCGACGCGCGAAGGCGCATGAGCCCCTTGGCCTCATCGGCGAAGTCGGCATCCCGATCCCGGCCGGCGGCTCCAAGGGAACATGGAATATCGCGGTGGGCGGTCAGGCGCTGGCGCATATGTCTCAGGAAGAGCAGGACAATTACAGCGGCGCCTTTGCGAATTTCGACAATTGGGATCAGTTGCGTGCGGATGAACGCAGCGCCTGGGTCGGCCTTGCGATGCTCAACGGCGCGACCGACCTGTCCGATCCCGAATATGCGGCGGTGCGCCATTCCTACGAGCAAGCGCGCGCAGCCGATCTCAGGATCAGGAATGTCGGCCCGTTCGTGCTTCATATCGTCAAAATCGAACAGCCGATACCGGCGCCGCTGCCGCTTGCCAGCGTCTTTTCCCAGGCGGGCTATGGCGCTGAACTCTGTCGCTCGATGACGCGCGGCTGAAGATCCATCGGCCACGCGAGCTTGACCCATTCGGCAGCGATTACTGCCCGCTTCCGCCGAGCATTGCCTCTCAAGCCCGCCAATGAAATACCTCTGCCTCTCAGCAAGGGGAGGACTGGACATGCTGCGCCAATGGATCGCCGCGTTTGCGCTCGGGCTGACTGCTGTCGCGCCCGCCCGCGCCGCCGCCCAAACCTCTGACAGCACCGACGCCCTCGCCCGCGATGTCTCCCGCGCCGAGAGCCTGCGCGCGGTCCTGAACCTGCAGCGCACTTACGCCCAATATGCGCAATATGGCCTCTGGACGCAGGTTTCGGGCCTGTTCGCGAAGGACGGCCGCTTCCTGTTCGACGGGCAGGTCACGCCCGGCGAGAAAGCCAATGGCCCCGCCGAGATCGCCTCGCTGCTGAAGGCGCACTATGGCGGTGGTCACGATCACCAACGCGCAGGCGACCTCTCGACGATGATGATCGAGGACCCGGTCATCAATCTCTCGCCCGACGGCAACAGCGCCAAGGGCCGCTGGCACATGCTCGCCTTCCTCGGCCATGGCGGCAAAGCCAGTATCGAAGGCGGCATTTTCGAGAATGACTATGTGCGCGAGAAGGGCGTCTGGAAGATCGCGACCGCCCATTATTATCCCCAATATACCGGGCCTTATGAGGAAGGCTGGACCAATTGGGGCGGCGGCGACCTGCCGATCGTGCCCTATCATTTCACGCCCGACACCGCCGGCGTGCCCATCCCGCCCGCGACCGGCGCGGCGCCCAGATCAGGCGCATCGCTGGCGGCGCTGACCGCCCGCATCAACGCGCTCAACGACGAGGACCGCATCCGCAACCTGCAAGCCGCCTATGGCTTCTACCAGGACCGCAAGATGTGGGACGATGTCGTCGATCTGTTCGCGGCCAACAGCTTGTTGCAGGATGGCGCCGGCGTCTGGCATGGCCCCAGGAGCATCCGCCGCTGGCTGGAAATCATGGGTCCAGCGGGCCTCAAGCATGGCGAGCTCAACGATCAGGTGCAGTTCGACATGACCGTGCAGATCGCGCCGGGCGGCAATGAAGCCTGGGCGCGCGGGATGGAGCTGGGAATGCTCGGCGACGCCGAGCTTCAGCAAGGCTGGTGGTCCGTCACGGCGTTCCGCAATCGCTATGTGAAGGACAAGGGCGTCTGGAAAATCGCCGACATGCGGCGCTTCCCGATCATGAAGACCGACTATTTCCAGGGCTGGGGCAAGAGCCGCATCCACGATGACACGCCGTCCGGCTCGGACGCCCCGGACGCGCTGGTCGTCGAAGACAAAACCCCGGCCATCCGTTCCAGGCCCGCCTCCGGCCAACCCAAGCCCGCCACCCTCGCCGAGGCCCGCCGACGCCTCGCGCGCAGCACCGCCTATGACGGCGTGGTCAACGTCTCCTCGGCCTATGGCGATTTTCTGGACGACTTCAATTCGCCCGCATTCAGCGCGCTGATGGCCGAGAAGGGCTTCAAGATGTCGGCCTTCGCCGGCTATTATATCGGCCGCGACCGCATCACCGAGGCGGGCCTGCGCGTCTGGGGGAAAGTCCCGACCACGCGCACAGGCATTTCCTATCATTGGCGCGTGCAGCCGGTGCTGCTCATCAACAAGGACGGCACGGCGGTCAACGGCCATATCCGCCTGTTCCAGCCGCGCACCGGCAAGACCGTGGGCAAGCCCGGCGATTTCTATGGCGCGGCCTTCTGGGGCGGCATCTATCACGACCAGTTCGTGCTCGAGCGCGGCATCTGGCGCTTCTGGAACCTCAGCCTCGACGAGCCCTATATCACGCCGGTCGGCTGGAAGGGCGGTTGGGCCATGGCCAAGGACCCGCCTCCTGCCCCGCCCACCGCGGCCAATGCCGCCGCCAGTCCGCTGGTCGCCGCCAACAGCAATTTCCAGCCCGACGTGCCGGTCAAGGCGCTCGGCAAGCGCGAGGAGCATTTCCGCGGCGGCACCGGCGAAGCCTGGCAATGGCCGCAAATTCTGCCGATGTGGTTCGAATATACCAATCCGGTGAGCGGCCGCCGCCCGGAGCTCTACCAGGAGGATTGCGTGCCTTGCATCGCGCGCAAGGACCTGCGGCTCGACGCGAACGGCTTCCTCCAGCCGCCCGACGCACCCGAGGCGAACAGGTCCGAAGCGCCCTGACCCATCAGAATCATTGCGCTCCGACACAAGTCGCGGCACCTCCCGTCCAATAGCCGAGGACGACCGGAGAGAGGATCATGACCGACGAAATCGCAGCGTTGCGCGCCGAGGTCGCCGCGCTGGCCGCGCGCGCCGCCAGGGCCGATCATTATGTCGAGATCTGCAATCTGCAGGCCGCCTATGGCTATTATATCGACAAGGGCCGCTGGGACGATGCGGCGGATCTGTTCGCTGGCGACGGTACGCTTGAGCTGGCCGGGCGCGGCGTCTATGTCGGCCGCGAGCGGGTGCGCGCCTATCTGCACCACCTGCCGCCCTATGGCCGCGGCGTGCTCTACAACCACATGCAGCTCCAGCCGGTCATCCATATCGATTGCGAAGCCGGCACGGCCAAGGGCCGCTGGCGCAGCTTCATGATGGTCGGGAGCCTCGGCAATGAGGCGCGCTGGGGCGAGGCGACCTATGAGAACGAATACCGCATCGAAGACGGCAAGTGGCGGATCGCCATGCTTCACGGTTATATGAACATCTACACCGACTATGAGCAGGGCTGGCACAAGGGCGGCGTCAAGCTGCTCCGCTCGATCGAGGGTCTGGCGCCTGACAGGCCGCCGACGATGGACTATGAAGCCTATCCCGAGCCGGTGACCGCGCCCTATCATTACGACAAGGTTTGAGGCGCGGGAGGGAGGAGAGGTTTCGATGCGGCATGCGCCACTCACCCAGTCCTTCGGCGTCGAGATCAGCGGCATCGCCACGGACAAGCCGCTCTCCATAGAGACCCGCGACGCACTGGTCGACCTGTTCCATGAGCGGCAGCTGCTGCTGGTTCGCTCGGACGTGCTGAGTCCGCGCGATTATGTCGCCTTCATCCGCACCTTCGGTGAGCCGGACGCGTCGGATACGTCGCGCTATCATGAGCCGATCGACATCGACGGCTTCAAGGGGCTTCGATTGGTCTCGAACATCGAGGAAGGCGGGCGCAACAAGGGCCAGTTCGGCCATGACGAAATGGGCTGGCACCAGGACCGCTGGACCGACGCCGCGCCGCCGCCCGCGACGGCCCTCCATGGCGTCGAGGTGACCCGCACCGGCGGCCGCACCGGCATTGCCAGCCTGTGCGACGCCTATGATGCCCTGCCGCCAGACCTGGCTGCGCGGATCGAGGGGCGCTCGATCCACTTCCCGCTCCGGGTCAACGATTTCGAGGGCGAACTGGACCGCGCCGATCCGAATGACGAGACTTTGTTCCGCGTCGTGCCGCTCGTCCAGACTCATGCCGTCACCGGCCGGCGCTTCCTCTTCCTCGGCGCGCGCCGCATCCTCGCCTATATCGACACGGCGCCACGCATCACCGGCCTCACGAAGGACGACAGCGCCGGTCTGCTCGACGCGATCTATGCGCATGTCTCGCAGCCGCGCTTCGCCTATCTGCACCAGTGGCGCGCCGGCGACATTCTGCTCTGGGATAATCGCTGCTGCGTGCACCGCCGCGAAGCGTTCGACCCGGCCGAACGGCGCCTGCTCTACGGCACGCCGATCGTGAGTTCGTCGCTGCTGTGGACCACTGCCGCCTGAGCAGCCGGCGCTGCGTCAGGCGACCTGCGTGGCCGCCGCGCCGGAGACGATCTCCAGCGGCTGCACGATGAGCGTGATGCAGTCATGCCCCACCGCGAGATCGAGCGTTTGGCCCGCCCGAACCCGGATCGGCGCCGGAAAATTGTGCAGCACCTGCAGCCAGCCGCCGTCGGTATAGCCATCGGGATGATTGTCGAACGACACGCCTTCGGCCAGATCGACATGCATCCACTGGACGATCCCGGTCGCGACGCCATCGGCGAGCACGGGAATGCTCAGCAGATGCAGATCGTTTTCATGACGCTTGGCCGTCAGGTCGATGCGAACCAGCTCGATATCGGCGGACAGGCGACGCCAGTCGGTCATCGTTCCGTGAATCGGAAGTTTCTGCGGCGCGAGCGCGCCGAAGCGCGACACGTCGAAGCCCGACACCTGGTCGACAAACACATAATTGGCGAGAACCTCGCTTTCGACCAGGCAACCGATCGCACTCGCCGCACGCGGGATGACGACGGCATCCGTCTTGAGCAGGCGGGCATGCGCGTCCTCGAATGTGTCCAGCACATTCTCGGTCAGGAGATCACTCGAAAGAATTTCCGAGATCAGGATGTCGGCCGGGGCATCGAGGTCCGTGCCGACCTCAAGCTCGGTCGACGGCTTGGCGACGATCTTGATTCGTCCGGCATGACCATTGTCCGCGACGATCTGCCGGGCCATGTCGGCGATGATCGGGACCATCTCGCAGGCCACGATCGACCAGGCGCCGGCGCGCGCCGCCATCATCGAAAGAAGGCCGCTGCCGGTGCCGATGTCGAGGACACGCGCGCCCGGACCGACCGCATCGAGGGCGGACTTGATCGCCGCCTCGAAGGCGTCGTTGCGCCGGGCGTCGTTCATCATCGGAATATGCCAGAACGGCACCTGCTCGGCGCTGAGTCGTCGGACCTGATGGCGGACGTGAACATTGTCAGGCCGCAGCGCCAGCGCACGCTGGAACTCGTTCAGCGCATCCTGCTTGCGTCCGGCATTGGAGAGCATCACGGCGAGATTGTTCGCCACGATCGCGTTCTCCGGGTCCTTCCGGCAGGCATTTTCGAGACAGGCGATCGCTTCATCACGGCGACCCATGCGATCGAGGATCAGCCCCTTCTCGTGGAGCGCGACCGGGTGATGTGTCTCGACGGCGAGCAGGGCATCCCACTGGCGGAGCGCTTCCTCCAGTTCGCCGCGCTGACCCGCCAGGCCGGCGAGAATCGGGAGGATGTCGGCGACGCGATAGCCGCGTTCGACCACCATCCGGTATCGCATTTCCGCAGCCGCCAGATTTCCGGCGGTCTGGAGTTCCATGGCCTCGTGCAGCAAGGTTCTGGCGACGACGATCTCACTCTCGATTTTCGACATGGTGGAGCCTCTGCGACACGATTTTAACAGTGGCTTCACTAGTCAACGGAGATGGTTAAGGAGTGGTAAGCGACACGCCGATGATCCTGTGCGCTGCGCCTATTCCTTCACCACCTTGCAGCTGAAGCTGGCCTCGCTCGCCTTGTCGCCCTTGCCGTCATAGGTTGCGATGCGCGGGAAGGGACAGAGCGGCCGCGAGATCGGCGGGAGCGTGGGCGCACCCGGAGGGCCACCCGCACCACCGCGGGTCGCGACGATCCGCTCGGGCGCGACGCCGCTGGTGGTCCAGGCATCGAGCGTGCCCAGCGTGTCATAATTGGAGGCGCCCTCGCCGCCGCCGCAATGATCCATGCCCGGCACCATGAACAGCCGCAGCTGCCTGGCCTGCGCGGCCTTGGGCGTGATCTGCTGCAGCTCGCCATAGAGCTTCACGGTGTTGTTCGCCGGGATGAGCCCGTCGGTCCAGCCATGGCTCAGCAGCAGCTTGCCGCCATGCTTGAAGAAGGGCTGGAGATCGGCGGCCGAGACGTTGAGGATTTTCGCGCCGTAGGTGCGCGCGACCAGCGTCTCCTTGCCGTAGTCCATGCTGTGCCAGTCCCAGCCCTTGTCGTCGCCATGGACGAGCAGGCGGAAATAATCGTTGGCGACCGGGAAGGGATCCTTGCCCATGATGAGCGTCGCGAGCTGCACCTCGGAACCGACCGGCCATCCGGGCAGGAGCTGCTTGCCGCTCTTGTCGCGCACGCCGTCGTAGAAGGCCTGGATCGCCTTTGCCTGGTCGGCATTGAGGCAATTGGCGGTCTGGCCGGGCTTGCAGATGAGCTGCGCCGCCTTGAAGCCGCAGGCGCGCGGGTTCTCGATGAGGCCGTCGGCGAGACCATCCTTGGCGTCGCACTGCGCGACCACCGCCTTGTGGACCATGGAGAGCAGCGCCGGGGTCAGCCGAGTCGCGCCGGCCATGTTGGCGGCGGTGGCCATCCACATGCTCTGGGTCATGAGATCGGTCATCGGATTGGCCGGCGCCTTGGCCGAGATCGCATCATAATCGTCCGGGAAGCGCGCGGCGAGCATCAGCCCCTGCCGCCCGCCGGTCGAGCAGCTGTTCCAGTAGCTGTGCCTGGGGCCGTCGCCGTAGTAATCCTTGATCGCCGCCTTGGCGGTGACGGTCATGAGATGGATGGCGCGATATCCGAAATCGACCAGTTTCTCGGGATGGCCGACTGCCCATTCGGCGGTCAGGCCGGTGCCCTTGTGGCCGGTGTCGGTGGCGACGACGGCATAGCCCTGCGCCAGTGTCGGCGCCATTTCGGAATAGCTGATCGTGCCTGCCCAAACGCCGTTGCCGATGCCGACCAGCTTGCCGTTCCATTTGTCGGCGGGCAGCCAGACCTCGACCTTGATGTCGGAATCCGACGTCGGCGTGAGCGTGACCTGAAGGCGGCAGAAGGCAGGCAGGTTCTTGTAGCTCGAACCGGCGACGCCGGGCATCAGGCCGAAGCCGGCGGGCGCCTGGAAGGCACCGGGCGCGACCAGTTCGGCGGAGGTGACCTTGCCGTCGGCGAGCGCGAGCTTGCCCATCTCGCTGCAATCCTTGGCAGCGGCAGGCGCCGCGATCGCCAGTGCCGCGCCGCTCACGGCCATTGCCAATGCAATCTTGCCCATTTTCGTTTTCAGCATCCGAGCCTCCTTCTTCATCCTTGTGTCCTGGCGGACCGCGCCGCTGCATAAGCCGCCCGAGCGGCAAGAAACAGCATCGCGCCCGCGGCGAAATGAAAAGATGCCGAGACCATGACGGCGTCGCGCAATCCCGAAGCCGAAGCAGCGGCGCAGGCCGAATGGGGGACCTGGGCCGCCGCCCCCGCGCAATCGGCGGCGAAATGGCCCGAATAGAGCATGCCCGCGAAGACATCGCTGAGCTTGCCGATGAGCGGCGGCCCGAGGCCCTGCCCGACCAGGTGCATGACCAGCAGGAACAGCGCCGATCCGGTCGCACGCGTATAGCTGTCGAGCGAGCCGTGCAGCGTCGCGATGCAGGGTCCCATCGCCATGTAGAAAGCGAAGCAACCCACCAGCATCAGCGGTCCGCCCACCATGAGCGATCCGCATGACGCGCCGATGATGAACAAGGGCGCGCCGATGAACGAGCCGAGCGCCGGGAAGCCGAGCAGCCAGCGCGGATCGCGACGCGCGAGATATTCGCTCGCATAGCCGCCCGCCAATGTGCCGACCATCGAAGCGATGCCCGAGATCAGGCCGAAGACGAGGCCCGCCTGTGCGGTATCAAGCCCGAACGCCCGCACGAGCAGCGCCGGCAGGAAAGTGTTCACGCCGAAGCTCGCGAAGCTGATGAAGCAGGCGCCGAGCATGATGAAGACGATCGCCCTGCTGCCCAGCATGACGCTGATCACGTGCAGGGTTCCGGGCCGTGGGCCGGTCTCATGGCCGGCGGTCCTGCGCTCGGGTTCCTTCAGGAACGCGAAGCACAGCAGCGAAATGGCCGCGCCGAACAGGCCGAAGAATAGGAACGTGTTTCGCCAGCCATAGCTCTGCGCGATCGCGCCGCCGGCGAAGGAGCCGAATATGGCCGCGACCGGCACGCCCAGCATGAAGATGGAGATCGCCGACGCGCGCCGTTCCGGTGGATAGATGTCCGAGATGATCGAGTGGGGCGGCGCCTCGGTCGCGGCGCTGCCGGTCGCCATGCCGAGGCGGCAGATCAGCAGCTGGATGACGCTGGCGGTCATGCCGGCAAGCGCGGTGAACAGCGATCCGATCATCAGGAAGGCCGCGGCGACATGCGCGCGCTTGAAGCGTTCCGCCAGCCAGGCGATGGGGATGGCCGCAATCGCGTTGACCACGGCGAAGCCCGTCCCGACCAGCAGGCCGATATCGGTGTCGGTGAACAGGAATTCGGCCTTCAGTTGCTGGGTCACCAGCGAGACCACGACGCGATCCATGAAACCGAAGGCATTCAGCGAGGCGAGCAAGAGCAGCGCCACGGCACGTTGATTGCGAGTCACGGACCTCCCCCTGCTTCCTGTCGCGCAGCGATAACGGCTTGCGGCCTCCCGCGAATTGGACGCGCGCGCACGATCTTGACCGGCCGTGCAGCCACTCAGTGCACCGCCACCAGCGCGCGATACTGGCGCGGGGTCATGCCGAAGCTCTGCTTGAAGGTCCGGCTGAAATGCTGGCTGTCGCTGAATCCCCAGAGATGCGCGATCTCGGTAATCGAGCGCGCGGCCATCAGCGGATCGGCCATGTCCTCGCGGCAGCGCTCCAGCCGGCGATTCCAGATGAGACGCGAGACGGTCTGCGCCTCGCCCTCGAACAGCTTGTGGATCGTACGGCTCGAGAAACCGAAGGCCCGCACGATGCCGGCAATGCCGAGGTCGGGATCGGCGAGGTTGCGGTCGACATAGTCGAGGATCGCGCGCCGCCGGCCTTCGCGCGGATCGATGACCGGCGCCGTGTCGTCAGCGCGGATCGCCATCTCGATGAGGGCGGCCAGTTGCCGGCCGATCTGCTCGCGATCGGCTTCGCAGAGGCTATTGCCGGTCATGATCGAGGCCGATGCGCTGGCGTGAAGAATCTGGGCCGGCCCGCGCAGGAAGCTGCGCGGCCGCCGCCACCACGCCACGCTCTTGTGCGGCGCTGGCAGCATCGCGCAGGGCAGGCTGATCGCGAGCTGGCGCGACTGCACCGGCGCATCGATGGCGAAGGCAACGTCGCGGCGCAGGGCGCACCACTGGCCCGCCTCCAGCGCATGGCCATGCCCGCCCTGATTGATGATGGCCCGGCCTTCCTCCTGGAACAGGAATTCCAGCGACGGCCCGGCCGGCGGCCGCTCCGATCCGCCCGACTGGGCCCAGCGATAGCGGCCGGTGGAGACGATGCACAAGACAAGCGGCCCGAACGCCGCGCTGCGGAAGGAGGCCTGGCGGTCGTCCTCGAACTGGACATGCTCGGCCCGCGTTGCCGCCTGCCATTCGCGGCTGCGCTCGATCCGGCTGCGCGCGCGCGTCGTGAATGTCTGCAGCATCGTCCTCTCCGCCCTCCGCCCCGCTTGCATTTCCGTGGGGCCTGTCCGAAGCTAGTGCCGAGCCGAAACGCTGTCCAGCAAAGGGCGGGCGGCGAAGCGACAGGAGAGCGAAGCCGTGGCATCCCCGACACTGGAGGACGAAGGCGCCATTCGGCAGCTCTATGCGCGCTACAGCTGGGCGCTCGATACGGGCGACACCGACAGCTATGTCGCGCTCTTCACGCCGGATGCCGAGGCGACCGAGGAAACATCGTCGGGCACCCTCGAAATCCGCAAGGGCCGCGCCGAAATCCGCAAGCTCGTGCTCAAATTCCACGAGCGCCCCGACTTTCCAGGCCACCAGCACCAGATGGCGCAGTTCGTCTATGAGCCCGATCCCAAAGGGCGCCCCGATCACTGGCAGGTGCGCAGCTATGCCTGGGCGACCATCAATCATCCGCCCGCGCCGCCGCATCTTCACTGGTGCGGCCATATTCGCGATGTCGTCGCCAAGGTGGACGGCGAGTGGCTGATCGCGGAAAAGGACATCATGGGCTGGGCCGGGAAAGTGCTGGAGCGCTTCGAGAAGCAATGACTGCATGCGCGGCGAGTCCGCTCGCTGCGCGTTGAGACAAGCTGGCCATGGGTGGCCGACGGTAAATGGCGGCAAATAGAGGGACGGGAGAGAGACTCATGAGCATCGTGAAGACATTGATCGCGGCCGGCGCCGCCGCGCTTCTGGCGAGCCTGCCGGGCGCCGCTTCGGCCGAATGGGTGGCGAGCTGGGGCGCCGCGCCGCATGCGCCGCTCGGCAATGGCGGCCCGTTCGGAGCGGCATCCTATGAGAATGTGACCATCACCCAGATCGTGCGTCTCTCCGAGGGCGGCAACAAGGTGCGAGTCCGTTTCTCCAACCGCTACGGCAGCGTCCCGCTCACCATCGGCGCGGCGCGCGTCTATCGCATCGACGACAATGGCAAGGAGATTGCCGGCTCCTCGCGCACGCTCACCTTCGGCGGCGATGCCAGCGCCGTGATTCCGCGCGGCGCGCCGTTTGTCAGCGATCCGGTCGCGCTCGACGTGCCGAGCCTCTCCCGCCTGAAGATCGAGATGTTCCTGCCGAATGCGACCGGCCCTTGCACCTGCCATCTCACAGGCCAGGACGAGCTCGACGTCTCGCCTCCGGGCAATTTCGTCGGCAAGGATTTCACGCCGGCCTCGAAAGCGCAGTTCCGCGCCTTCCTGAGCGGCGTCGACGTGGACTCGCCCAAGGGGCTCGGCACCATCGTTGCCTATGGCGATTCGATCACCGATGGCGTCGGCTCGACATCCGGCAAGAACACGCGCTGGCCCGACTTCCTCGCCAATCGCCTGCAAGCGGCGGGCAAGCATTGGGCGGTCGCCAATGAGGCGATCAGCGGCAACCGCGTGCTCAGCCCCGGCATGGGCGAGTCCGCGCTCGCCCGCTTCGACGCGGACGTGCTGAGCCTGCCCAATGTCAAATATATCATCCTGTTCGAGGGCGTGAACGATCTCGGCAACCGCTTCGGCCCGGCCCGGCCGGCGCCGACCGCGCCTGCTGGCGGCGGTGGCCCCGGTGCCGGCGCACGCCCGGGCGGCAATGGCCCTGCTGGCCTGACGCTCGACCAGCCGCAGATCACGGTCGAGGAGATGATCGCCGGCTACAAGCAGATCGTCGCGCGCGCCCATGAGAAGGGCATCAAGGTGTTCGCCTCGCCGATCGGGCCCTATAAGGGCGCGTCCTACTGGTCCGAGGAAGGCGAGGCCGCTCGCGAGAAGATCGCCGACTGGATGCTCAAGAGCGGCACGTTCGACGGCATCGTCCGCATCGACACCGCTTTCGCCGACCCGGCCGACCCGCGCCAGATGCGTGAGGGCTATCATTTCGGCGACCATCTCCACGGCAACGACACCAGCTACAAGGCGGTGGGCGACGCGATCGACCTCAATCTGTTCAAATAAGCGCCTTTCCCCTCCTCTCCCCCTGCGGGAGAGGATAGGGGAGCTTGCTGCCGAAGGCGGCTAGCGGACCTTGGAGAGGGGGATTGACGCGGCGTCGCAGCCTCCCCCTCTCCAACTGCGCCTAGCGAGCAAAGCTCGCAAGGTTTCGTATCCTCTCCCCATTCTGGGGCGAGGAGTCAGCGCTCTCAGATCTCCACGACCGTGCCGGCCAGCCGCGCGATCTCGTCGCGGTCATGGCTCACATAGAGGATCGGCAGCTTCATCTCGTCGCGGATGCGCTCGATCACGACCATGATCTCCTCGCGGCGGGCGCGGTCGAGCGAGGACAGGGGCTCGTCCATGAGCAGGAAGCGCGGCCCGGAAAGCAGCGCGCGGCCAATCGCGACGCGCTGCGCCTCGCCGCCCGAAAGCGTGGCCGGCCAGCGATCGAGCAGATGCCCGATGCCAAGGAAATCGACGGCTTCGTCGAGGCCCATCCAGCGATCCCCATCGTCAGCCAACTCATAGCCGTAGAGCAGGTTCGCGCGCACCTTCTTGTGCGGGAAGAGCCGCCCGTCCTGGAAGACATAGCCGAGGCGCCGCTTGTTCGGCGGCAGATCAATGCCGGCGGCGCTGTCGAACAGGCTGGTACCGTCTACAACGATGCGGCCCTCGTCCGGGCGGAGCAGACCGGCGACCATGTTGAGGATCGAACTCTTGCCTGCGCCCGATGGGCCGAACAGCGCGGTTATGCCCGCATCGGCTGAAAAGCGCACGGCGATCTGCGCGTCACCTAGACGCTTCTTCACATCAATTTCAAAGGACATGGCCCGCTCCCTTGCGCCGGCGGGCAAGCCATTCGGAGAGGATCAGGGCGGCCAGAGATACCAATACGGACAGGATGGCCAGCCGCGTCACCTGCGCCTCGCGACCGGGAATCTGCAGAGCGGAATAGATGGCGAGCGGCAGCGTGCGCGTCTCACCGGGAATGTTCGAGACGAAGGTGATCGTCGCGCCGAACTCGCCGATCGAGCGGGCGAAACCAAGCACCGCGCCCGCCACCACGCCGGGCAGGCTCAAGGGCAGCGTCACGCTCCAGAAGGCGCGCCAGGGCGATGCGCCGAGCGTCCGCGCCGCGCCCTCCAGCCGCCGGTCGACGGCTTCGATCGAAAGCCGCATCGCCCGCACCATCAGCGGCAACGCCATGATCGCCGCCGCCAGCGCGGCACCGGTCCAGCGGAACATGAAGACGAGGCCGAACCAGTGCGCGAAGAAGCGGCCCGCTGGCCCGCTCGGGCCGAAGGCGATGAGCAGCAGCCAGCCGGTCACCACCGGCGGCAGGACGAGTGGCAGATGCACCAAGGCGTCGAGCACCACCTTGCCGGGGAATCGGCCGCGCGCCAGCAGCCACGCAAGGCCGAAGGCAAGCGGCAGCGATAGGCCGACGGCCGCCAGGCTCACCTTCAAGGAGAGCCGCAAAATCTCCCATTCCTCCGCGCTCAGCATGGGCCGCTACCTGGCAGAGAAACCGGAACGAATGAAGATGGCCTGGCCTTCGCGCGAGATGAGGAACTTGCGGAACGCCTCCGCGTCGCGATTTGTCGCGGTCTTGAGGCGCGCCAGCGGATAGGTGATCGGCGGATGACTGCTCGCCGGGAAGGTGCCGACGACGCGCACCAGCTTCGATGCTTTCGCGTCGGTCGCATAGACGATGCCGAGCGGCGCGGCGCCGCGCTCGACCAGCGCCAATGCCGCGCGGACATTCTCGGCGCTGGCGACCTTAGCCTCCACGCTTGGCCAGACGCCCAGCGCCTGAAGCGCCGCCTTGCCATATTTGCCGGCGGGCACGGCGTCGGGATCGGCCATGGCGAGGCGGCCATCCCCGAGCGCCTTCGCGAGCGGGAAACCCTTGCCGATGGAGATGCGCAGCCTGCTGTCCGCCGGGGCGACCAGCACGAGCGCATTGGCGAGGAAGGATTTGCGCGTCTCCGGCACGATCAGGCCCTTGGTCGCCAGCTCGTCCATCCAGGGCTCATCGGCCGAAATGAACAGGTCGGCGGGTGCCCCCGCCTCGACCTGCCGCGCGAGTGCCGAGGAGGCCGCGAAGGAAATCACCGGGTGCGGATGGCCTTTCGCGGCCCAGGCGTCGGCGGCGGCAGTCAGCGATTCCTGCAGGCTGGCGGCGGCGAGCACCAGCGGACCCTTTTCGGTTGAAATGCCTTGCGCAAAGGCTGGCGCCCCCAGCGCAAACAGCCCGAGGCAAGCGGCAATGAACAGGCGGCGCGCAAGAAGAAGCACGGCATGGCTCCGGAAACTCTGTATCTGCGCGAATATGACGAGGCGCCGCGTCGTTCCAGCGAAATATCAGGGTTCGCTCTGCGAAACCTTCGGCATGTCGCGCAGCGCCGACTGCAGCGCTGTCCAGTCGCCGCCGGCTTCCACATCGCGGCCGGCTTGCTGGAGCCCGCGATAATGAGCCAGGACGCGCGTCCCCAGCTCGGTGACATGCGCGCCGCCGCCATGACTGCCGCCCGCGGCGGTCTCGACCAGCGGCGCCTCCCAGCAGCGGTTCATGACATCGACGAGCAGCCAGGTGCGCCGATAGCTCATGCCGAGCTTGCGGCCCGCGCCGGAGATCGAGCCCTCCGCCGCGATCGCCTCGAGCAGGTCAGCCTTGCCGGGTCCCATGGCGATCTCATGGCCGCAGAGGATCTGCATCTTGATCTTGAGAGTCGGTGCGCCCGTCATTGCCGCCCTCTATGCCAGCGCGCGGCGTGTGCGGAAAGACCGGTATGCGCCACCAGCGCTTCGCCGCCGCGCCCGGGTCGTTGGCGACGGCGCGGGCCAGCCAGAACGCTGGTCGATGACGGAAGAGAAAAGGCTTCTCATTTCGGAGCATAGGAAATCCGTGCATGCCGATGGATCGTCGATGATGTACCGCATGAAGCAAATGCCGCTGATCAAAGCCTCGCCGAACAGCAATTCGGGCTGGATCCTTCGGGGTCGCAATGCCGCCTATGGCGCCATTCTGCTCTTCGTCCTGTCGACGGCAGTGGCGGCTCTCACCGAGCATTTCAACAGACCGACCAGCACAGCGCTGATCTATATGCTGGGCGTGACCGTCATTGGCGCGACCTCCGGCCTGCGTAACGGTCTGATCGCGGCGGTAGCGGCTTCATTCATCTATAATTTCTTCCTGAGCGAGCCCGTTTTTGCATTTTCGGCGATGTCGGCCGGCCAGATCGCCCGCATCATTGCCTTCAACTGTTGCGCCGTCATTTCCGGACTGTTCGCAGGCCGCCAGAACGATCGCGCGCGCAAGGCGGAAGAGGCGCAGGCCCGTCTCAACATGCTGAGCGACAGGCTCCAGAAGGTCATGCTGTTGCCTGACCTCGTAACGACCATGAACGGCGCCGAACTTCGATCATGGCTGGGCCGGTTCGAGTTCCTCGATGCGGAGGGCCACCGGGTCGGTGCGCCACCGGATGTGGCGTGGACAGAACTGGCCGAACTTCAATTCGATGGCCCGTCATTCCATTCCGAAAGGCACGGCGCCACTCTCTATCGCCTCGAGCAGGCCGGCCATGACATCGGCTCAGTGATATTTGGAGACACCGAGGCCTCGTTCGAGGGCCGCTTCAACGACATGGAGGCCGTCGTCGCGCTTGTCGCCATGACGGTCGAGCGTTGCCTGCTGCTCCAGCAGCTCAGCCAGACGGAGGCCGTCCGCCGATCCGAGGAGCTCAAGACCGCGCTCCTCTCCTCGCTGTCGCACGATATGCGCACGCCGCTTTCGGCCATCGCAGCCTCGGCGTCGAGCCTGCGCACCTTGTCGGACGATCTCGATCCAGGGGTCCGTCTCAAACTGCTGCAGACGATCCAGGAACAATGCGAACGCCTTGATCGATATACGGCGAACCTGCTCGATCTCGGACGGCTTCAGGCCGGCATTGACCCCGACAAGCTGGAGGATGTCGACATCGTCGAAATTCTCGGCTCGGTCTTGCGCTCGGCCCGTGCCCAGAGCGGTCAACGCAACATCAGGAAAAGTTTCGACAGCCCGGCCGCCATCGTCCGTGGCAATCCGGTCATGGCCGAGCAGATTTTCGGCAATCTGCTCGAGAATGCGATCCGATACAGCCCCGATGACAGCGCCATCGATCTCAATCTGTTTGTCCGGGCCGACCATGTGCATGTCGAGATCGTCGATCAGGGCTGCGGCATACCGAAGAACGAACTGCCTCTCCTGTTCGACCGGTTCTATCGCTCGAGCCGCACCAAACATCTCGAAGGCCAGGGGCTGGGCCTGTCCATCGCCAAGGGCTTCGTCAAATTGTTCCACGGCTCGATCGCCATCGACAGCCCGCATGCGAACGGCACGGGCACACAGGTCATCGTCAGGCTGCCACTGAGCTTCCAGGCGGGACAAACGTCACATGGCTGAGCGCATTTTGATCATCGACGATGAGCCGGCCATCGCCGGAACCCTCGATCCGGTTCTCGCATCGCAAGGCTACGCCGTGCGGACCGCGCATAGCGCGGCGGAAGGCCTGGCGGCCGCCAGGGCGGAGGCATTCGACATCGTGCTGCTCGACCTCGGTCTTCCGGATGCGGATGGCAAGGACTTGATCGGCCAGCTGCGCGCGCTCAACCCGATGGCGATCCTCGTGCTGTCCGCGCGTCACCAGGAAGCCGAGAAAGTGGCCGCGCTGGATGAGGGCGCCGAGGATTTCATCAACAAGCCTTTCGGCATCGAGGAGCTCCTGGCCCGCATTCGCGTCGCCTTGCGGCGCCTCGCCGGCGAGGAAGGCCGCTCGAGCGAGTTTCGCTCGCACGACCTGGAGATCTGGTTCGATCGGCGGCAAGTTCGGCTGATGGGCGAGGAAGTCAGGCTCTCCCCCAAGGAATTCGACCTGCTCGAAGCTCTGGCGCGCAAGGCCGGCCAGGTCGTGACGCACCGCCGGCTGCTGCTCGCCGGCTGGAAGGATCCCAATATCGATGGCCAGTATCTGCGCAGCTATATCGGCCTGCTGCGCCAGAAGCTTGAGGAAGACCCTGCCGAGCCGCGCCTGATCCTGACCGAGTCCGGGGTGGGCTACCGGCTCGTTACGCAGGCGCCGGGATCCTGACGGACCCTGCATAGGAAAGCCGTGGTAACACCCGGCAGCGATCCCGCCATATTGGCCACAGCATCGATCGACGGCAGCGCTGCCGTTCGACGGACGACGTTTTCGGAATTGTCGGGAGTGCTGAATGGCTGTTCGGACTTTTATCTTGGTGAGTGTCGCGGCGATCGCTCTTGCGGGCTGTGCGAAGAAATCGACCCCTGTCGCGTCGTTGCCGCCGCCGCCCGCCAATACCGTGCGGCCCAGTCCGCCGCCGCCGCCCAGCCAGGTCTCCAACGTGCCCGTGCCCGGCAGCCAGGCCGATTTCCTGGCGAGCGTCACCTCCGACCGCGTGTATTTCGACACCGATAAATATGACATCGACGCTCAGGATCAGGCCGTCCTGCGCAGCCAGGCACAATGGCTGGCGCGCTACCCGAACAAGAAGTTCACGATCGAAGGCCATTGCGACGAGCGCGGCACCCGCGAATATAATCTCGCCCTGGGCGAGCGCCGGGCCAATGCCGCGAAAAACTACCTCGTTTCGCTCGGCATCGATGTCTCCCGAATCTCCGTGATCAGCTATGGCAAGGAAAGGCCGGCCGCGCTCGGTTCGGACGAAGCCGCGTGGGCCAAGAACCGCCGCGCTGTGACGGTGACGATCGACTGACGGGAGCCTTCGCGATCCTGCCAGGTCGGCCGGATCCTGGCGCACCGATCCTGCTGCGCGACGTTCTGCTGATCCGGTTGACGAGGATTTGGTGCACTGTCGCCGCAATCCTCGCCGACCGCGATCCTTTTGGCGCTTCCGTCCCAAATCGAAGACTTCTCGCCGCTTCCCGACCGTGATCGCCCGCTGCCTGTGGCAGGAGCACTGGCGGAGCGGGAGGGATTCGAACCCTCGATGGGCTTTTGACCCATACTCACTTTCCAGGCGAGCGCCTTCGACCACTCGGCCACCGCTCCGCATGCTCTGGAGAGACGGAGCGCCCTAGCGGGGCCCGGCGACTTTCGCAAGGCTGCGAGGCGTGGCATGATCCGCCGTCATGAGGCCCCTGTTCAGCACCGCCCTCCTTCTTGCGCTCACTGCCGCGACGCCACCGGCCGCGCCCACGCAAAAGCCGATCCCCTCGCCCGGCGAGATCGTCGCCGCGGCGCCGGCGAGCGACTGGCGCGACATCGCGGCCGACGACCTGCTCGTCATGACGCTGGCGCCGGACGCCAAGGGCAAGCCGCGCACGGTCATCATCCAGCTGATGCCCCCGCCGTTCAGCCAGGGCTGGGTGAGCAACATCCGCGCGCTGGCCAGGGCGCACTGGTATGACGGGCTCTCGATCAACCGCGTGCAGGACAATTATGTCGTGCAATGGGGCGATGCGAACAGCGACGACGACAAGAAAGCGAAGACGCTGCCCACGGGGCTGAAGGCGATGCCGGAAAGTGAGTATGTCGCCAACCTGCCCATTCGCGAACTCAGAGCTGTACGCGACGGATTCCCTCATGGAAGAGGGGACGCCTATGCGCTGAAGACCTTTTTCCTGGGTGGTTGGCCAGTCGCTGGGGGAGACGACGCCGAACCTGTCATCGCCTATGACAAGAATGGGAAACGGCTGCCTGCTGCGACCGAAGAGCCTGTCTGGCCGATCCACTGCTATGGGATGGTGGGGGTTGGACGGGGCATGTCGCCGGATACGGGCACGGGCGCCGAGCTCTACACGGTGATCGGCCACGCACCGCGCCATCTCGACCGCAACATCGCCCTGGTCGGCAGGGTCGTCGAAGGGATCGAAAATCTCTCCAGCCTGCCGCGCGGGACCGGCCAGCTTGGCTTCTATGAAGACGCGGCGGAGCGCGTGCCGATCCTCTCGATCGGCCTCGCGAGCGAGCTTCCCGCCGCCGAGCGCCCGCATTTCCAATATCTCGCCACGGATAGCGAGAGCTTCGCCCGCTATGCAGATGCGCGCGCCAATCGCCGTGATCCCTTCTTCATCGTGAGCGCCGACGGTGCCGACATCTGCAACATTCCCGTGCCGATCCGCCGCAAGCCCTGACCTACCCATGGAGATCATCGAGATCGAGACCGAGTTGCTGATCTGGCACAGCCCGACGAGCAACACGGCCGGCGGCTATGTGCGGATCACGGGCGAGGCGGCGGACGCGATCCGGCTTGCCGCGATCACAGGACAATGGATGGACGGGCGCAAGGGCGGCTTCGGCTCGGCCAAGGTCATGGCGACGATCGGCGAAACGACCTGGCCCAACTCGGTCTTTCCGGACAAGGACAGCGGCGGCTGGTTCCTGCCGGTCAAGAAGGCCGTGCGTGTCGCCGAGGGCATCGAGGCCGGCGACATGGTGAGGGTGCGCATCGCACTCTGATCGCGGCGGGAACTCCCGGGAGTTTTCGCGCGTTTTCCCGGCAGTTTTCGAGCCCATAAACAACGGAGATTCATCATGATTCGCCTGGCCATCACATGCCTGGTCATCGGGCTGATCGCGGCCGTTCTCGGCTTCGGCGGTATTGCCGGCACCTTCATCGGCGTCGCCAAGATCCTGTTCTTCGTGGCGCTGGCCCTGTTCGCCATTTTCCTCGTGCTCGGCCTCGCAACCGGACGAGGGATCGCAAACTCGATAGACTAGCCCACACACCGATTCAACACGATGAAGGAAGCCGGTTCCGCCCCCTGGGACCGGCTTCTTCGTGTCTATCCCCCCATCATCGCCTTCTGGCGCCGGCGCTGCACCGATGAGCCCAGCCCGATCGCCTCGCGATATTTGGCGACCGTGCGCCGGGCGATGTCGAAGCCCTTGTCGCGCAGCATGTCGACCAGCGTATCGTCGCTGAGGATCGCGTCCGGCTTCTCCTCGGCGATCAGCGCGCGGATATGACTCTTCACCGCCTCGGCCGAGGCCGCCTCGCCCCCGTCCGCCGACTGGATCGCGCTGGTGAAGAAATATTTGAGCTCGAACGTGCCGCGCGGACAGGCGAGATATTTGTTGGAGGTGACGCGGCTGATCGTCGATTCATGCAGGTCCACCTCGTCCGCCACGGCCTTCAATGTGAGCGGCCGCAAATGGGTGACGCCATGGCGGAAGAAGCCCTCTTGGCGCCGCACGATCTCCTCGGTCACCTTGAGGATGGTGCGCTGGCGCTGGTCCAGCGCCTTGACCAGCCAGTTCGCGCTGGCAAGGCAGTCCGAAAGCCAGCCCTTGGCCGCGCGGTCGCGGGTGCTGCTCGCCAACTGCGTGTGATAGCGCTTGTTGACGAGCAGGCGCGGCAGCGTCGAACCGTTGATCTCGATCGCCCAGCCAGTGCCGGCCGGGGTCACGAACACATCCGGCGTGATCGCGGTCGGGCGCTCGCCGCCATATTTGAGGCCGGGCTTGGGATCATAGGTCCGCAGCTCCCGGATCATGTCCGCCATGTCCTCCTCGTCGACACCGCAGATACGGCGCAAATGGGCGATCTGGCCGCGCGCCAGCAGGTCGAGATTCTCGATGAGGCAGGCCATGGCCGGATCGTAGCGGTCGGCCTCCCTGGCCTGCAGCGCGATGCACTCGGAGAGCGTCCGCGCGCCAACCCCGGCGGGATCGAAGCTCTGGACGGTCCTCAGCACCGCCTCGACCTCGGCGAGCGGCACGCCGAGGCGATAGGCCATCTCCAGCAGATTGGCCTCGAGATAGCCGGCATCGTCGATCTGGCCGATGATCTGGCCGGCGATGACCAGTTGCATGCCGGACAGCACGGCGCCGGCCTGCGCCATGAGATGTTCGTGCAGGCCGACATCGGGCGCGGCGAAGCTGTCGAAATCCGGCCCGTCTTCGCTGCCACCGCCGCCGGTCGCCCAGTCGGCATTGCCGGGTCCGGAGAGCGAGGCATTGACCGCGTCGCCGGGGCCATCGTCGATGAAGGTCTCGGCGCCATAATCGACATCGAGCGGCGAATCCGCCTCGCCCGCCCCCCGGCCGATCAGCGTGTCCGCGCCGGCCTCCGGGCCGGACAGCGGCTCGGCCCCTTCGGGCAGCTCGATCGTCTCGCGCACCGGCTGGGCGGTCGCATCGCCCGCCTCGAGCAGCGGATTGCGCTCCAGCTCGCTGCCGATGAAGGCCTCCAGCTCCAGATTGGACAGCGCCAGCAGCTTGATCGCCTGCTGGAGCTGCGGCGTCATGACCAGAGACTGGCTCTGCCGCAGGTCGAGGCGGGGAGCGAGTGCCATGGCTGGGCCTAGAGCGAGAAGCTTTCGCCGAGATAGAGCCGGCGGACATCGGCATTGGCGACCAGTTCGGACGGACTGCCGGCGAACAGCACCTTGCCGTCATAGACGATATAGGCGCGGTCGACGATCTCCAGCGTTTCGCGGACATTGTGATCGGTGATGAGCACGCCGATGCCGCGCGTCTTCAGCTCCCTCACCAGATCGCGAATGTCGGCGATGGACAAGGGGTCGATGCCCGCGAACGGCTCGTCGAGCAGGATGATCGACGGGTCGGCGGCCAGCGCGCGGGCGATCTCGCAGCGCCGCCGTTCGCCGCCGGACAGCGCCATGGCCGGACTCGCGCGCAGCCGCGCCAGGCCGAATTCGCCGAGCAGCCGCTCCAGCTTCTCCAGGCGCAGGGCCTTGTCGGGCTCGGCCAACTCGAGCACCGAGAGGATATTCTCCTCGACCGTCATGCCCCGGAAGATGCTGGTCTCCTGCGGCAGATAGCCGAGGCCGAGGATTGCCCTGCGGTACATCGGCAGCCGCGTGATATCGACACCCTCCAGCATCACCCGGCCGGAATCGGGCTTCACCAGGCCCATGATCGAATAGAAGCAGGTGGTCTTGCCCGCGCCATTGGGCCCGAGCAGGCCGACCACTTCGCCAAAACCGACATCGAGGCTGACATCGGCGAGCACCGTGCGCTTGTCGTAGCTCTTGGCGATCGAAATGACCTGGAGGCGATGATCGCCCTGCTCCGGCATGGCGCTCTCGGCGCGAAGCGGGGCTGCAACATCGTTCATCACCGGGTCCTCATTGTCATGGCTGGCGCTGGGGCCGTAACGCATGCGGGTTGCTCGCAAATTACAACGCATTGCGCAATCATGAATTGGCAGGATTTTTGCATGAAAGGCGCCGCGCCATGGCCGATGGGCGGCGATTTTGTGGTTTCCGCGTGGCTGAAACGGTTCGGGACCGGGCTGGCGCCGAAATCCGCATGAGCGGATCGAACGAAGCCGCCGGCTATTTCGCGGACTGATCGGCGCCGGTCTGCCGGACCTTGAACGTACCGGAGACGCGACCATTCGACGTGGTTGTGACGCCAGGAGCGGTGGGGCTGGCGCTCGTGCCGTCGACCGTGGTCCGCCCGCTCGCAAGGTCCATGACCAGCCGCCCGCCGGCCAGCTTGTTCGTCCCCTGGTCGAGCTGGACATGGCCGATCAGGGTGATGAGCTTGCGATTGAGGTCGTAGATCGCGGCATCGCCGCTCGCCCGCTCGTCGGCCCGCGTGATGACCACGCCGCCCGACGCGTCGAGCCGGTCGATCTCGACGCCATTGGTGTCGTGATAAGCGACGGTCAGGCGTGCCGCGGTCAGGTGAAGCCCCGCCTGGTCGGCCTGGACATTGCCCGCGACGACGACGCGGTCGGCGCGATCCTGCACCTCGATCCGGTCGGCCGAAAAATCGACCGGCGCGCTGGTGTCATGGCCTTTGAGACCCTGCGCGCGCGCATCCGGTAGCGACGATGTGACCAGCAGCACGGCGCCAAGCAGGACGGCGGACGGGAAGAGGCGGGCAATGCGCGGCATCAGCGCCCTTTGCGGCCAAATTGCTCGATGCGCAAGGTCGCGTGACCATCGAGCGAAACAGTCCGGCTTTCCAGGTCGGCGCTCAGATGATCGGCCCGAAAGGTTCCCGTCGGAATGCGCCCCTCGACCGGTCCGCGGCTGTGCAATGTACGCTTGGGCAGCGAGATATCAACATTCTGCGTGACCATCTGGTAGCCGTCCGAGCGCTCGAAGCTGATCGGGCCGTCGACCGTCACCATTTCCTTGCCCAGGTCATAGGCGCCGTGCTGCGCGGTGACCAGCGCCGCGCCGTTGTCCATCTGCAGGCGCGCCTCGAGATCGTTGAGCTGGACGATCGGATCGCGCGAGCTTTTCTGGACCGCCGAGCCGGCGCGCAGCGAAAAGGGCCGTCCCTGGGAATCCTCGCCGCGATACAGGGCTTCGACGACCTTCATGCGCTCGGCCGCCATATCGACCTTCTTCTTGTCGAGCACGAAGCTGACTTCGCTCTGGTGAAAGAAAGGCGCCGCGGCAAGGCCCAGCATCAGCACGCCGGTGAACACCGGGAGGATCCGTTTCAGCCAGACGATCATGCGGTCATGCCGGCCGCCCGGCGCCGCCCAATGCTGCTTGAGGCCGCGCTGCTCATTGGCCTGCATCGACATCGCCGTGCCGGTCGCGTCGGGCACGGCTTCAGACATGTGCGAAGATGTCGATCTCCGGCCAGCCAGCCAGATCGAGCAGCGCGCGATGCGGCAGGAAATCGAAACAGGCCTGGGCGAGGCCCATGCGGCCCTCGCGCACCAGCCGCCGGTCGAGCTCGGCGCGGAGCTGGTGAAGATAGCGCACGTCCGACGCGGCATAGTCGCGCTGCGCATCCGACAGGGTCGCGCCGCCCCAGTCCGAGCTTTGCTGCTGCTTGCTGATCTCCTGGCCGAGCAGTTCGCGCACCAGCTCCTTGAGCCCGTGGCGATCGGTGTAGGTGCGCGTCAGGCGCGAGGCGGTCTTGGTGCAATAGACCGGCCCGGTCAGCACACCCAGATATTGCTGGATCGCGGCGATGTCGAAACGGGCGAAATGGAAGATCTTGAGCCGCGCGGGATCGGCGAGCAGCGCCTTCAGACGAGGCGCGTCAAAGGGGCTGTCGGGCGCGAAGCGGACCAGATGCTCGTCGCCCTTGCCGTCGGCGAGCTGGACGAGGCAGAGCCGGTCGCGGTGGGTGACGAGGCCCATGGTCTCGGTGTCGACGGCGATGGCACCGTCCGCAAGAAGCCCGGCCGGCAAATCTTCTTCATGGAGATAGACTGTCATGACCGCTCCCTTAGGGCCTGCGTTCAGAACCGGCAACGGCGCAGATGATAGCCGGCGGCTCTTTGTCGCGAAGGCGCCCCGAAGGGCGGCTATTTCGGTAGCGCGAGGGAGAATTCGACAGAGCGCAGGACAATCAAACGGTCCCCCATCGGGACTTGCCTAAATTATTCGCGCTTTGATTCAAATATGGCTATAGCGAACCTTGGCCATTTGTACGGAGCGGCCGAGTCCCTGTGCGTGTCGTCCAGCATGGGTGAGTGTGGTAAGTTGGGCGAGCGAAAGTGACTAACAGGGCATGAGTTTCGATAGAGGGCGCCGCGGACGCGGCAAGGACAAGCGCGACGGCTTCGGCGAAGACAATTACGCAGGCGGGTTCCCGGAATATGGCGGCGGCGACCGCGGCGGTTTCGGCGGCGGTTATGGTGACCGCGGCGGCGGCGGTGGTTTCCGCGGCGGCGGTGGCGGCTTCGGCGGCGGTGATCGTGGCGGCTTCGGTGGCGGCGGTGGCGGCGGCTTCCGTGGCGGTGGCGGCGGCGGTGGTTTCGGCGGCGGTGGCGGCGGTGGCCGTGGCGGCATGCCGGCCCAAGTCATCGGCGAAGGTTCGGGCGTCGTCAAATTCTTCAACGGCCAGAAGGGCTTCGGCTTCATCGTCCGTGATGATGGCGGCGACGATGTGTTCGTGCACATCAGCGCGGTCGAGCAGGCGGGCCTCACCGGTCTTGCCGAAGGTCAGCCGCTCAAGTTCACGCTGGTCGATCGCGGCGGCAAGGTCTCGGCGACCGAGCTGGTCATCGAGGGCGAGCCGCTTCCGGTTCCCGAGCGCGACCAGGCCGCACCGCGCGGCGATCGTGGCGGCCCCGGCGGCGGCGGCGAGCGCGGCCCGATGCGGCAGCTCACCGGCGAAAAGGCCAGCGGCACGGTCAAGTTCTTCAACGCCATGAAGGGCTTCGGCTTCATCCAGCGTGACGATGGCCAGCCCGATGCCTTCGTGCATATCAGCGCGGTCGAGCGCGCCGGCATGTCCTCATTGAATGAGGGCGACCGGCTCGATTTCGAGCTCGAGGTCGATCGCCGCGGCAAATATGCCGCCGTCAACCTGGCGCCCAAGGCCGACTGACGCGCCGGCGGCAACAACGGACAAGATGAAAGGCCCGGGCAGCGATGCGCGGGCCTTTTCATTTGCCGGTGCAGTGGAAATTCAGCCTTGCCGGCAGCCCCGTAGCGCTGCCGCCGCCAGAAACACATCGGATGCGTGCGGATCGACCGCCTCGCCTTCCGCCGCATCGTGCATCAGCGACAAATAGGTGATCGCGACCTGACGATGACCGTTGAACGCGACGACCGAGCCGAGCAGGCTGGCGAGCCGTTCGATCGGCTCCAGGCCATAGCGGCGGGCAATGCCGCGGATCTCGTCGAGTTGGTCGCAGAGCTTCGCCAGGGTGAGGATGGCGCAATCGCGCTGGAGGCGCTCGATCCGGTTCAGCAGATCGCTGCGAACGACAAGCATGGGATCGTGCTTCATGCGTTCCTCCTCCTGGCTGCGATGCCGTCTGAAGGCACTCTCGCAGGCAGATCGGAGCTTGCCGGAAGCTGGTTAACGATCAGTTTATGCTGGTTCCCGGAGCGCACTTTTCCCGGGGCGATCTTGACAAAGCGGCCCGATTCCCGCATTGGCCCGCCGAACCGGGCGAAGCGCTGTCGCGCAGCGCCCATTTTTCGACCGTTTATGCGCGCTTGGCGCCCTGCTTCGGCGGGTACCGGCGCCACTTTTTTGAGGGATCGGCCATGGCGAAGCCAGCCACCGTGAAGATTCGACTGGTCAGCACGGCTGACACCGGCTTCTTCTATGTGACCAAGAAGAATCCGCGCAACACGACCGAGAAGATGACCTTCCGCAAATATGATCCCGTCGTGCGCAAGCATGTCGAGTTCAAGGAAGCGAAGATCAAGTAAAGCTTCTGCCCGCGGGGTGAACCCGCGCGGCATGTGGATCGCATGAGGCCCGGGGCCATCGGCTCGCGGGCCTTTCTTGCGTCTGCGTGAAGCGGTCAGGCTGCGGCGAGCAGGTCGTTCACGACGTCCATGAAGCGCAGGACGCTGATCGGCTTGGAGACATAGGCATTGGCGCCGGCTTCGCGGATGCGCCCTTCATCGCCCATGCCGGCATAGGCGGTCACCGCCATGATCGGCACGCTTGCCAGCTGTGCGTCGGCGCGCAGCTCGCCGATCAGTTCCATCCCCGTCACATGCGGTAGCTGGATATCGGTGATGATAAGGTCCGGCGCGAACGCACGGGCGCGGTCATAGGCATCGCGGCCGTCGCGCACCGCATCGGTCTCGAAGCCGTGCGCGCGCAACAGGTCGCAGAAGAGCTTGAGGTTCAGCTCATTATCCTCGACAACCAAAACCCGTTTCGTCACGAGCGCTCCTTGCGATCATGATTATTCGACCACCTGGCCTCTGCCCACCCCTGGACCGCAAGTTGTGAGCACACCATACTCGAATCCCAGTCATGAAGAAACAATTGCCCTCGCGCTCAATGTCGTAGCCTGGGCCCTGTCCGATCAAACGCGCGCGGAGCGAATTCTTTCCCTGACCGGGCTTGATCCGCAGACATTGCGCGAACGGCTGACCCAGCCCGCGACCTTGCGCGCGCTGCTCGATTTCGTGCTCGATCATGAGCCTGATCTTCTTGCCTGTGCGCGCGACATCGGCGTCAAGCCCGAAGAAATCGCGGCCGCGCGGCGGAATATCGGGCGATGACGCGCCCGCTCATCGTCACCGATTGCGACGAGGTGCTGCTGCACATGGTCGTGCCGTTTCGTAGCTGGCTGGACGAGCATCACGGCATCCATTTCGATTTTTCGTCGCCCTTCGAGGAAGCGCTGCGTCACAAGCATAGCGGCGATGTCGTCGAGCGGCTGCGCATCTGGACATTGCTGGGCGAGTTTTTCGCCACCGCGATGCATGTGCAGACGGCGATCGCGGGCGCGGTGGAGACGATGGCGGCGCTGGCGAAACGGGCGGACATCGTGATCGTCACCAATATCGGCGAGGAGAATGCGCAGGCGCGAACTGCACAGTTATCTAGAACGAACTTGCCCTTTCCTGTCATCGGGAACAGAGGCGGCAAGGGGCCCGTGGTCGCGCAGCTCATCGCGAAATATCGCCCTGATATCAGTATCTTCGTCGATGACCTGGAAAACAATCACAGCTCCGTCGCGCAATTTTCGCCGCAGACATGGCGATTGCAGTTCGTCGGCGAGCCGGAGATCGCGCCCTATGCCCCGACGGCGCGCGACGCCCATGCCCGCATCGACGACTGGCCGTCCGCACGGCGCTGGATCGAGGCCAAGTTCGACGAGCTGGACGAGGTCGCGGCGCTGATGACCTAGCCGTCACCCCAGCGCAAGCTGGGGTCTCAGGCGACAACGCGCCACGACGCACGAGATCCCAGCTTTCGCTGGGATGACGTTTGTGGGGGTCATTTCACCCTGCGCTCTTGTCCCTCGCCCCTCCGATGCGCCAGAGTTCATGCGGCAAGAAATCAAGCTGGACCCCGGATCAAGTCCGGGGTGACGAACAAGAGGGTGAGAGGACCAGGAAATGCGCTTTTCAGGTGAAACCGCGCTGGTGACGGGCGCCGGAACGGGTTTCGGACGCGCGATTGCGCTGAGGCTGGCCGCGGACGGCGCGAAGGTCGCCCTCATCGCGCGCACGAAAAGCGACATCGAGGCCGTCGCCGCCGAGATCGTCGTGGCGGGTGGCACCGCCCTCGCCATCCCCGCCGACGTCACCAACGAGGCCGACGTCGCACGCTCGATCAGCGAGACGGAGGCCGCGCTCGGCCCGATCACCCAGTTCGTCAACAATGCCGGCGTCGGCTGGCCCTATGGCCCGGTCGGCGGCATGGACGTCGCGCGCTGGTGGCAGGCGCAGCATCTCCACCAGCTCGCCCCGATGCTCTACCTCTCCCGGCTCCTCCCGAAAATGACCGCCGCCGGCAAGGGCCGCGCCGTCATCGTCTCGGCCAAGGCGAGCCATCTCAGCGTCGGCGGCATGAGCGCATACATCACCGGCAAGACCGCGCAGGTGCGCATCGTCAATGTCGCCGCGCTGGAAGTGGCGGCCGCGGGCGTCAGCATCTTCGCGATCGACCCCGGCTTCGTCGTCACCCGCCTCGCCCGCGAGACGATGACCAACCCCGAGGCGAAGACCCATCTCGCGGGCATGGTCGAGCGGCTGAGCCAGGTCGCGGACAAGGATTTCTCGCCGGAGCTGGACGCATGCGGCGCGCGCGTCGCCGATCTGCTCTCCGGCAAATATGACGCGCTCACGGGGGGCTATTTCGAGATGCAGGACAGCCTCGACGATGCCCTTGCCGCGAAGCAAGCTATTGATTTTGGGGAGGCCGGCGCATGAGCCCCGAACCCGCCAACGACTTGGCCAAGGAAGTCGCCGCGATCCGCCACGAGCTGGACATGCTCAAGGACGTCGCCGCGATCCGCACGCTCCAGCACACTTACGGCTATCTCATGGAGAAGGGCCTCTATCAGGAGATTGTCGACCTGTTCGCGGACGATGCCGAGATGACCTTTTTCGGCGGCGTCTTT